>Ga0224511_10001238_pt1 | contig 14951 bp, 4 predicted proteins | sample SF_May12_sed_USG_2_FD_169988 | JGI IMG/M metagenome (GOLD analysis project Ga0224511, IMG submission 169988) | Sediment microbial communities from San Francisco Bay, California, United States - SF_May12_sed_USGS_8_1 | ecosystem: Environmental > Aquatic > Marine > Sediment | place: USA...
CAATGTACAAAAGTCAAGAAAAAGCTTCCCTATCCAGCTAGCTGATATTGCTCTTCAGTGATATTGTAGGATTAGCATACATATATGCTCTGCAATGCAATACCTTTGTTATCCTGACTATTAACAAAAAAGTTAGGAATCGATGTAACAATTGCAATAAGCGTTGTTATCCTTGAAACATAACATCATGCACCATACCATTATGTGCAAGTGGAAATGCATGTTCGCGCGTCATAATGCATTGCACGCTACGTAATCTGTTCGATCTGTGGAATTAAAATAGCACACTATAATGAAAACCATAAATGATACCGACACACAATTAATCTCTCCGAGTTTCCCCCATTTCCCCCATTTCCCGGTGTCTTTAACCATGCAGTTGACCTTATCCATGAAGCCTATGCAAATTAAATGTTTATGTCGTTTATTTGGGCCAATCTTTATAGTTCGTACACTATTTATATTATTTAACATTGGTGATGGCTTGTTAGAAACGCGCATGTATTAAATATTGTTATTTTGACTATATAAGTAGACTTTAATTATTGGCAACATTAATGTGAGCATGTGTAACTGTAATCTTAAGAGATATTAACGGGTAAATTGTCAAATACTAAACGAAAATATGAAATTAACAAGAAGTGCACTAGTGTCTAAATTTAATGATGAATTGCCATTCAAAAATAGAATCCAAAATTTAATCACATGTTTTGTGCTTTTAATCAAATGTAAGATTATACACATGTATGCTTTTTTTACAAAACATTGTATGAATTGTTTGCTTTATTTATATGTTAATCTTATACAACGCAATACATTTCAAGACAAAATGACACTAGGCCGGCAGTAGTGACAGAGCGTGTTATGAAGAAACAATCTTACACAACAAGTGTTTGACAGCCATGCCGAGAGACGCGATGGTCTATTTAATGGAATATCGGATAGGTTGAGACCGATTGCTCATGTAATGGATAGCAATATTTAGATAAAATACCGTCCCGGTGTATAATGGTATAGACGTGTGGCATGGCAAACAGCTATTCAATATGTATCTCGAAATCGTATTGGTGAAATGCAATTGATGTCTCTGACACACCGACTTTACTGTATATTAACTGTTAATTGACGTATTGACAACCAGTTTGTCGGACCATCTGAAATGACGTTTCTGGCCAGCAAATGGCGGGGAAACTACGTAACTTCATAACGCACGACGTCATTAGGGTAAATGAAATCAGAAAACTGCATCGTTTGTAATTCACTAGATTCGATCACATGCAATGTTAGATGCAACGTGCTTTTCCGCATTTGTTGGGGCGTCGGACGTCAGTTCAAGCGTTATGTCGATCTGTTAATTACAAGCACATAGACACCAGCCATAACATTTTAATTCTAATTTTGTAACTTTCACCTAAAATATCGGCCTTACAAGAAAAACAGGAAATGTTTCTGTGGCTCTCGAAATATGTCACACAAACAACTGTATATTGCAATATATATGCATACATTTTCAACTACATTAATTGATGTCAATTAAACATTGACTAATGCAGATTTTGAAACACAGTGGTTTATAAGTATAAGTTCTCGTTAATATGTTCAAGTTAATTATGTTGTTCTATTTTTTAGATTTTGTCACACTGTTAGTAATATTTATACTAGTTTGGATTTCTTTTATTACATTTAAACTCATTTGAAACAACTGTTCTTTTTTGTTTGTCTTGATCACAATTTCAAAGGTGTTATTTAATTTAAACTTAATTATTTAAGGTCGATTGCGAAACAAGTTATCCCAACTTATATTAATCACACTCGACCGCTCATTCCGGATGGTATCCATCTCTTTTATTGAACGAGGTTTGAGAGGAGAGAGATCCAGACATGTCCTTATATGCTGAGCGCAAAGCAAGGAAGCATCTGGTACCATTTTTATAACGTCTTCGGTATGACGCGGTCGGGGATCGAACCCACGACCTCCCGCTCACGGAGCGAACGCTCTAACCACTGAGCCACCGCTGCGGTTGATAAAAGGTGTTATTTCTCGACATGTTTCATACTTTGTTTGCAACATGTTTTTCTTTGAGCCTCTCTTTAATTTATATTTATATGCGTGCGAACAATAATGTAAGTTGCAAATATGTTAATGTGTAACTAGCAATACTTTACTAAAATCATGTAACGCAATTAAATTTAATATAAGAATGATATTTTCTTTGCTAGATTCGATCACATGCAATGTTAGATGCAACGTGCTTTTCCGCATTTGTTGGGGCGTCGGACGTCAGTTCAAGCGTTATGTCGATCTGTTAATTACAAGCACATAGACACCTGCCATAACATTTTAATTCATCGCTGATACTTTCATAAATAAGTTCTAATTGTTATAATACATATGTTCATGCCATGTTTCTGTCCGGAGAGTTAGATTTTGGTGTTCTTGTATAAGCGCCAAAAAATAAGTAATAAAAAACGTATACAACAACCCTAAGATGTATGCCCATTTTGCTCTCATACATGGTTTTATGAGGGCATAGTCAGTCACTTTTATCTATGATGATTATACTTACTGTGTACTGATACATTTCAAGTTGTTTATTATATCTAGTGTGTGCTGATGCATTTTAAATAACTGTCTACGTTTCTGTTTGTATACTTATTTTTTTTCTAATGCTAATGTGTTTTATGTTTGTCTGTTTCATGTGCTGATTCTGGTGATTAGTTTAGTGTTAAATACCATTATATCCTTCTTATAATATTAGTGGCATTGCTGTGGCCAAGATCATGGTATGTATGTCTAAGACTATGATGAAGCCGGTATGCTGCACCTCAATGGTACACAAATTAAGTGTTGTAATTTTGTCGTGGTCTTTACGTAACATTATTACGATGTAGAAATAATGTTGTAAGTGTTCTGGGGCAATCATATAGATTTGGTAACCTCGATTGAGTAGAAATTAACATTTTCATTAAATAAATGCCTGCTTATATGTATACTATAACCGAAACTGCTATTTCATTTATTTAACCCATGATTTCGTTAGAACGTTTTCTCCCACACGTACTACAAAGAACACTCATACATTGCAACCTTTTAAACAAGATCGAGAAACATTGTAATAAAACGCTGAATGAAGCAAAAACTTGAATTTCCTGCGAAACTGTAGTTTAATAGTTTTTACATGACTTGAATGACAGTTTTAAGATTAGATTTCAACTGTGTTGCCTTTTAATATTGACGGTGCTGTGTTTCCTATAGATAAAACATCTTGCAAACTTTGTTCACAACAGTAAATGCAATTATTTTACAACACCATATCTATGATTATTCTGCCCTAGAAAACACAACACACCTCGTTTGTCTTTATATAGAACAAGTCTTGCCATCACATAAGCAGTGCGTTGAACTGTCATATTACAAAGAATTCAGGACAAAAGCATTCGGATATGATCACGCCTGTCTGATTATGTTCCGATAAGAACGAATTTGCTATTTTTCCCATGAGTTCAGACATTGACCTATCAAAAGTCCGCCCCGTAAGGTGTCACGGTGGACATTTTTGATCTCCCATTATTTTTTTTATTGACTTGTCAATCCAGACTATATAAGTACCAACATTCCTAGTATGATTTTTGGTCAGTTATACGGGTAGTTATACCTGATAGGAGCCGGCTATCGATGGATAAATTCACTTTACGCCCTTTGTATTTTATTTAACTCGACCGGAATTACCTTTAAGCCTTTGTTTATTTAGAGTAATTTTGTTGTGCGCACACCGATGAAGGGCAATAAATAAATGTACGATCTACTGTTAAGTCATTGTTATTCCTTGCAAATTTAAGTTCGTGCTTTTCTTGGGCATGGCAATACACGCATTTTAGTTGCCAACGAACACTCATATCTTTTTCAAATTTTTTTCAACGATTGTGAACATATTATATCCAAACGGTTTTCTTGAAACCTACTATATAATAAATAAACACATTTATTGTCTGTGCGTGTCCCCAGAGAAATAAATCAGTCATGTTCACACATTTACAGCGAGCAATTTGTGAGTCTCCCTTCTCTAGAAATTAACTCAGCTCTTAATTTAGATCTTATAATTTGACGTGAGATTGCTGTCGATAATTAAATAGAGCTGTAATAATGGAATTGAGTACTTGTATTGCTCAATCGTATCCGAATATTCGAGTTAAAGAATTCTTTAAATGAGTCCTTGTAAGAGGCTAAATTTATGTATACTAATAATTTTGTTTTGTTATTCTAACACATTATTAATCCTACGATATTTGCAACTGTTTAATTACAAAAATAATTGATGTATATAGGTAGATTTTAAAAGATCCCGATCAATAAGCATGACCACTGATGAACGGCTTTAAAAAACCGAGGCCATACGGGCTATATTTCCTGAGGTTAAAATTAGTTTAACGTTTACCCTTGAATTGCCATTTGTGTTTATTTGTTTTTTTTATTGTTTTATTTATGTTCGTATTAACTTTCCAAACGTTTTAATTGAATTATTGAGCACCGCATGTCTGTTTGTTGGTCATTGTTTGAGTTACATTTTTATTGATATTATCAATTTATAGCAGAAAATACAACACCTGTTATTCCACGAGAACAAAGTCTACTGGGATTACCTCTGATATTAAACGGATACAAATACATTTCCTAACATTAGCACATAGGTAATTCCGAATAATGTAATTTGTCTACAGCAAATGTCTTGTTTTTACCGTATGTACGTTCGTCTTGTGAAAAACAGTGTTTTTGTACGATATGTATTAAATCTGTCACAACATTAGGAGGAAACTGCTCCTTGTGTAAACAAATTAAGTATTACGAACTGGTAATGGCGTTATCAAAACAAACATCTAAAAGTGTATGTACGAGGGTCATTCATAAAGTTCCAGGACTGGGGCTGTAACTTTTTTAAAAATCAAGTTATTCCATTTAAACTTTGCAATGATTTGCATATTTATATTTCAGATTTATGTTTGAAATTTCACTCATTTATCTTCTATAGTTTTGTTTTTATGCAAATTAACGTAAATGCATAAATGGCATTACGGAGCACTTTGAAATTACTCACTTAGCATTTTATAGTATTCAAAGATAATCAATGCGTTTTTGAAGAATTTGAAGTTAAAGATACAGTTTAAACATGACTGCTGATGCACAAAGCATTTGATATAAAACGTGCCAATGTTTAAATCAATGTGATTGCTGTACAAGAAAGAAAATGAATATGAAAGCGTTCATGAGCTGCTTTAAACGCAATTTAAGCATGAACGTCAAAAATGACGGAGCAGATTTCGGCTATTTGAATGTTTCAAGCCATTTTTTTTAAAAAGAATTTCTTGCTGGAAAACACGATTTTACATCAAAGCAATTGTTATTGATATATGTTAAGTTGTTCAAATTATTTTTACATATTGAAAAAATATCATAGTGATATTTTCAAACAGGTTAACAATAATCATAATCTTATGGCAATGGTAAGTTTGTGCATTTAACTGTCATATTTTTCAAAAATAAATAAATAAATGTTGGAAGAACAAATTAATATAGTTTTATATAAAACTTATAATAAATAGTTTTCATCAGCAAATGAAGCAGTTAAGAAGTTCTTTGTTGAATATATCAGCTGCAATTTACTTGAACAAAGTTGGCACCTTTTATGATTTAATTCGATGTAACGTCAAAACGACGTTCTAAACTGCTCCGTGCAGTATCAACCCGTTGCTTATAGAATTAAATATAAAGAGTAACTATAAAGATATTTTACTGAAATTTCACAGGATTATTTGACACATGTTATGTTAACATTGGTGTAAATATCATAAATGTAGATGAAAAAATGTAAGCGTTACAGCCCCAGTCCTGAAACTTTATGAATGACCCTCGTATATGTTATTGAAATAACAAATAAAGAATCTGTTTTAAATGTTTATGTTTATATTTCAATCATCATGTAAAATTAACAACAAAGGCTTTTCTAATAAATATTTCTTTATAATTGTAAAGGGAAGTATGTTTTCATTTTAACATCCCGACTATATAAAAACATCTAAACTGTTTTATCGCCTTTAAAAAAATGAAAAATGTCGCCTTTTGGTTCATCTATCAAATTTATGTTTGAATATATTATGTGTATGGTTTTTCTGTTTGTCCGTAAATATGTGTTTTGTTCACATTTCGATATCCTTAAACAAAGAAACATGCCCCATATTTCTCTGCTACTATAGTTCATACGAACCCATACGTCAATTGACCAATGTATTATTCAAATAAAATGTCACAATTGTGCGCAGGTCTGCATGAGTTACCGTATGTGATTATTTTGACAGCCGTTCCCTGCGTAATTATTGTATACGGGTTTGTTTGACGTTGAATAAATTGCATATTGTCGTATCTTCCAAAAAAAATATTATGTTTGGCTGGTGTTTGTTCCATATTTTATTGCGGAATTTATATATCATCGTATTTGCATATGACGAAACCCTATAGATAAGTTCTTCACTTTGAGTTTAATTAATTGTTCGACTAAAATGCATAGACAAGTGTATTGACCGTGAGCAACATACATAAGTGACATCATATATACATAAGGGGAACGCTAAACATACGTCGTGTACGTACACAGATGCTAACTTATTTTGTTTGGACATGTTCCAAAAAGAGATAAAGAATATTATAAAAATCAAAAAAGAATATAATAAACAATCAACAACGTAGACATTATCTTGGGTTTTGTATTAAGGTTCAACTGATTTGTCTATTATATATCATCTGCAATGCCTTATTTTTGTGTAAATATCATTATACAAAACTGTAGTCTAAAGCAGTTAACGTATTAATTTGATACACACATTAAATCAATACCCACAATTGAGGGTCGTTAGTCCGCCTAAATGTGGTACAATGTCATAAATATAGTAAATTAATTGAATCCTGAGAGGTTTTTATTTGATTTATAATGTGTATGAATGCAGTTTAAGGGAATTTATCATATAAAAATGGTAATATAATTGGATTTGTACTGTGTTTATGTTGATAGGAGGCAACTGAGACACTATAATTTGTTCAGAGAGATACTGTTTGCTATAATTTGTCCATAGAGCTATTGTTTGCTATAATTTGTCCATAGAGGTATTGTTTGCTATAATTTGTCCATAGAGATATTGTTTGCTATAATTTGTCCATAGATATATTGTTTGCTATAAGTTGTCCATAGAGATATTGTTTGCTATAATTTGTCCATAGATATATTGTTTGCTATAATTTGTCCAGAGAGATATTGTTTGCAGAAACAAATTGCGTTTAGTGACGTTTCCAGATTTCATTAATGCGAGCGTTTCTGCGAAACCGATATTTGTTTGCTTGGGACTGAATTCGTGCGAGTGTAATTTGAATTGTAATTGTAATAACTCGTAGAAATAAGCATGCGATTGTATATGTTTATCCTATTTTTCGATATATTACTTTGAGTTAAGGTTAGTAGATTGATTTGTTTATCAGCAAACTGGCAGATATTTCTGAAATAGTTGACAGAATGTAAACGTCTTTGCAATTATTTTAATGAAGTATCGCTTAGTTGAGCCAAACTACGGCTAATGCCTATAATTGCAATTTAATTTAGCGTCTGCTACTTATGATCTTCATATTTATTATATGTGAATGTCTTTTGGGAACTACATATAATTTATGCATGCTCATGCTTATTTGAAATGAAAGATGTCTACATTAAGCAACGTGTTTGTCGAATTTGAACAATTCTAACTGACAATGCTATTTGACAGAATGCAAACGTCATCACAGTTTTTTAAATGAAGACTTGTTTTTGCACCAAGTATAGACTAAGCTATTTGTTTTTACATATCTTACATGCTTTTATCTACATATTTATTGCTTCACTTAAGTTAACTAATGCAATGAAGTTTTTGTCTGAACTTTGTCGGAGCTGCCTAACGTTTGACAAAAGACATTTTGAAATGTACTTGCAATAAATTAGGGTTAGTTTAATATGTCTGCAGAAACTGTAGCATTTCTAACACATGTCTTCATTATTGCAATGAAGTTGTTGTCGGAAGATACATGTCTATGACACACTTACTATAATGGATTTTAATAAACGAGAGTTTGTAAAGAAAATACATCATAAAGGAACAATGACAGAATAACGCTTCTTGGTATAACGCACACTGTTGGTGCCGTGTGTACATGAAATCTAATTGGTTTTCAGACCGACATGATACTATAGTAAGCGTTTAAAAACGGCGTTGAGTACGAACAACTTGCAAACAAATATCACATTTAAGTCGATGAGATTCATAGATAGACAAAATACCGAGACGCTAATATTCTAAATCTGGGGAGAATAATGCGGATATAAACACATTTTCTAATACAATCACGTAGGTCATTGGAGAAGGCTTATTTAGTTTTTAACAAATGTCTTCATATGTTGTAAGAACAGTTCGTCTTGTTTGACAATATGTTCAATTTGCATTTCCTTAAACCATACGGAAACGTTAAAATACGAGAAGGAATGAAGGAAAGTACGTCTAATAAAATATTAAACAAAACACATTGAAAATAAAAGCGACGTGTTTCAACACCCAGTAATTTACTCACCTCACTGCCGTAGCAGTTCACTTATTGTATCAAGCCGTGTTTCCGCTTGCTGCAGCTGATTTGGTGCTTAGTGAGCGCTTTGGCAAGTCTCTCAATGCTTCTGTAACTTTATTTGTTATGTACATTCATTAATTTTTGGTATCAATAATTTGTTTTTAAAAAACCTTTTCAGTAACTGACCATACCTCAGAGGAGTTTATTTCAATAAGCTAATGAACTTCATATAAAGTCCGCTAAAGTAGACTGAACTATTTGAAAGTATTTCATAAAGCTAGATTTGTGCCATGAAGTACAGTCAATTATGTTCAACAAGCAGTAATTTAGCCTTCTCACTTCCGTAGAAATACACTTACCGTCTAAAGCTGTGTTTCCGCCTGACGCCTCATAATTGTCAGTTATTGAACGCAGCGTTTGTCATTTTCTCAAAGACCTTCGTTTTTCTACATTTATTTCGTGTTTGTATTTTACGTGTCACAATGACGATTTAGGAGTGTTGTTAGTATGTTTGTGTGTGGTGTAGAGGAGGCTTTAATCTCATCTTTAATACAGATGTGTCTCCATACAATTATTGTGACGGTTCATTCTACAAACATACTTTAGGTACCATTAAGTAATGATATCCGAAGTCAGAGCGAGTTACATAAGTATACACATTCGTTGCAACATTAATTAAATTGTAAAAACATATGAGCGTAGACCAATGTCATCTGATTAAACAGACGGGAGTGTTAATTTGTAAATATAGTTGCATATTATTAACATTTTGAAAGGTAACCAGGCCAAATGAAAGAAGGAATTAAGATACACTAAGTCAATGTTCTTGAAACTGTCATCTGGTAATAACCAGACACGACCTATTTTAAAAGTGTTTCTCTGAACTTGAAACTTCCTTGTCGCTTAATGCAGACGTTTTAAACACTCGTGTTCTTTACGAAATGATTAGGGGGAATACGAGCATTATTCCTTAAGACAGAAAAAATCTTGGAACAAGACATGTTGATACAGTAAGGCTGAAATGCTTTTAGCTTGTGTAAGTATGGTCTATAATGGATAGTCGAGGGTTCGTCCAAACATATTATAAGAACAACCTCAAGTCGCACCCTTGATGTGTTTCTCTGTTATGAGTGTGCATTACGTCTTGTCACATACATGTTGGTCTCATTTATTTGTGTTGTTTTTAAGAGAATGGTTAAACATGCAGACAAGAGTGTACTTGCTATAATCTGGACGACTTATCACAGTGTCGTCAACCCTTAAGCATGTTAAATACCCTTGTCTTTGTCAACGGAAACCGTTTCAAGATAAATATTCCTTTCCCACGCTCGCGACATGATCCATTATATTTATGTTATGTATCCAGGGAATCGTTATAAAAGTACATACATTGATATTCATCATAATGTTTTTTTACTAATACTGCAAATAAGGCAGTACAAGTTGATCGTTGTCGTGTTACGTTTTGTAAAAGATAAACTCATAATTTTAATTCATACGTAACATAAATGCACTTTTAATGAGTTTTTTTTATAATACTTATTTAACAAGTTGTGTTAATTAAGTTACTTGACGTTTCTACAATAATGGTTCTAAGTTTATAAAAGCAAACTTAACACCATTTTTAACACAGGCAATATGTATCAAACTAAACTTATGACAGGAAAAGCCCACAGAAAGCATAGCCTGCACGAGGAAACAACAGCATCGGTTTTATTGAAGCTGTTCATCAGTAGTAATAAAAAAGTTAATTTCTTAAACAATCCAAATATTAACAGAAACATTATTTCAATTTTTAGACTGTGTTAAAAAGACACCTTTCATTCAATGTTAAAAAGTATTAACATCTTCTTTTGTTTGTGTCAAGAACTGTTATTATTAAGACATAAACAGTATCCTGCTTAAAACAGTTTGTCACCAAAGTGATCAAAACAATGTATAAAAATCAAGATAAAGCTCCCATATCCAGATAGCTAACATCATGCACCATACCATTATGGGCAATTGGAAATGCATGTTCGAGCGTCATCATGCATTACACGCATCGTAATCTGTTTCGATCTGTGGAATTTAAATAGCACACACAACTGAAAACCATAAATGATACCGACTGGCAATTAATATAATCGGGTTTCCTCAAAATTTGCCAGTATGTGTCTTTCACGGCACAGTTTAGGTTAGCACAGTAGCGTTAGCAAACTGAATGGCAGTGTCGTGTTTGCCGAAACAGTATTGTTCAACATGTACTTATATGATATTAATTACCACTGTTGAGAGCTTGTTAGAAACGCGCAGGTATTGGAGACAACATAAGTAGACATTAATGATTAATGCCAACGTTGATGTCTGCGTATTTCAATATATAAAATGACACCTTGTCAAATATTGAGCTCATAATAAGGTGCACTAGATATGACATAATTAAATTGTAATTTGAAAATTGAATGTAAATCTTATACAACCCAATACATTTCGAGACAAGATGCCATTAGTCCGGCGAAACTGACAGAACGGGTACTGAAGAATCAATCTTACAAAACAAGTGTTTGACGGCCATGACTAGATGGTCGCTATAATGGAATATTGGATACGCTGGGACCAATTGCCCCTGTAATGGATAGCAATATTTCGATAAAATACCGACCCGGTGTATAATGGTATAGACGCTTGGCATGACAAACAGCTATTCAATATGTATCTCTGAACTGTTTTGGTGTAATGCAATTGATGTCCCTGTCACCGACTTTACTGTATTAACTGTTAATTGACGTATCGACAACCAGTTAGTCGGATCATCTTGAATGACGCTTGGTCCAACACATGGCGGGTAAATACTAACATCGTAACACACGACGATATGTGGGCAAATTAGAAGACATACTCGTTTGTATTTCACTGGTTACGCGCATATGCAATGTTAGATGAAACGTGCTTTCCCGCATATGTTAGGGCATCGGACGTCGTTTCAAGCGTTTTGCCGATTCGTTTATTTCAAGCACATAGAAACTAGCGATTAAATTTATAATCATGGTTGATATTTTCAGATATAAGAACAACTTGTTATAATAAATATGTTGTGCCATGTTACCGTCCGAGGGTTAGAGGTTGTTGTTCTTGTAGGAGCGCCAAACGAAACAATAATAAAACACCTATGCGATAACTCTAAGAGGTATGCCCATTTTACGATCATACATGGTTTTACGAGGACATGTTCAGTCTTTTTTCATTATGTTTAATTATAACTAGTGTGTACTGACTAATGGACTACGTTTCTGACAATATACTTAATTTTTTAAGCTGATGTGTTTTCTTTTTGTCTGTTTCATACGCTGATTCTGGTGAATAGGTAAGTGTTAAATATTATTATATCCTTCTTATATTTTTATTGACATTGATGTGGCCAAGATCATGAAATTGATGTCTTAGACTATGATAAAGCCGGTATAATGCTCCTCAGTGGTAAACTAATTAAGTGTTGTGATAATGATGGTGTCTTAACGTAACATTATTACGATGTAGAAATAATGTTGTAAGTTTTCTGGGACAATCATATAGTTTTGGTAATATCGATTATGTAGAAATTAACATTTCCATTTAGTAAATGCCTGCATATATACTGCGTATATATAACCGAAATTGCTATTTCATTCATTTAACCCATGCGTTCTTTAGAACGTTTTCTCCCACACGTCATACAAATAACACTCATACATTGCAACCTCTTAAACAAGATCGAGAAACATTGTAACAAAAGGCTGAATAAAGCAAAATGAGACTTGAATTTCCTGCGAAACTGTAGTTTAATTGTTTTTACATGACTTGAATGACAGTTTTAAGATTAGAGTTCAACGTCGTTGCCTGTTAATATTTTCGGTGCTGTGTTACCTAGAGATAAGGCATCTTGCAAACTTTGTTCATAAGACTAAATGCAATCATTGAACAGCACCATATTTATGATTATTCTGACCTACAAAACACAACACACCTCGTTTGTCTTTATACAGAACAATTCTTGCCATCACATAAGCAGTGAGTTGAACTGTCATATTACAAAGAATTCAGGACAAAAGCATTCGGAGATGATCACGCCTGTCTGATTATGTTCCGATAAGAACGAATTTGCTATTTTTCCCATGAGTCCAGACATTGACCTATCGAAAGCCCGCCCCGTACGGTGTCACGGTGGACATTTTTGATCTCCCATTATTTTTGTATTGACTTGTCAATCCAGACTATATAAGTACCAACATTCCTAGTCTGATTTTTGGTCAGTTATACGGGTAGTTATACCCGAGAGGGGCGGGCTATCGATGGATCAATTCACTTTACGCTGTTTGTATTTTATTTAACTCGACAGGAATTACTTTTAAGCCTGTGTTTATTTAGAGTAATTTCGTTGTGCGCACACCGATGAAGGTAATAAATGTACGAACTACTGTTAAGTTACTTGCAAATTAAATTTCGTGCTTTTCGTGGGAATGGGAATACACGCATTTTAGATGCCAACGAACACTCATATCTTTTCAAAAATATTTGATTTAATTTAATGGTCGACGAATTCAATTTAATTCTAGAAACATGCTCATTATCTTCAAACCAAGACATTTCGTACACTTGACATAGACTGATTTTACAATTCCTTTGTTAACTATAATTAACTGTATATATGTGTGTGTCTAGTAAACCCTGATGCACCATCTTCAGTGCGCTGCTTAGACATTCTACCAAGATCTCATATTACCGTATTTAGTAAAAAAACATACAATCCGGAAAGCAACCCATTTCCTAATGGAATCACGTACACCATTAAAGACGGCTTATGTTGTCTTAATAAAATGTCTTTATGTATTTATATGGTGTTTGTCTGGTCGGAGAAAATGTGACTATAATGATTATAATCCTATATATGTCGTTCTAAAGCAGCAAATGATCTATCTGATGCTTGTAGAAAATATGTGTTTATGCACTTGCTGGAAATATTTTGTAACTTTCACCTAAAATATCGGCATTACAAGAAAGACAGGAAATGTTTCTTTGGCTCTCGAAATATGTCATACAAACACCTGTATGTTGCAATATATATGCATACGTTTGCAACTACATTAATTGATGTCAATTATACATTGCCTATTGCAGGTTTTGAAACACAGTTGTTTATAAGTATAAGTTCTTGTTAATATGTTCACGTTATTTATGTCGTTCTACTTTTTAAATGATACACTGTTAGTAACATTTGTTTTCGTTTAGATTAATTACACTTATTACATTTAATATCATTTGAAACAACCGTTATGTTTTTGTTTGTCTTCACCATAGTTTGATCACACTTTGAAAGGTGTTATTTCTCGACATGGTTCATACTTTATTTGCAACATTTTTTCTTTGAGCATCTCTTCAATTTATATTTCTTTGCGTGCGAACAATAATGTAAGTTGCAAATATGTTCATGTGTTTGCAAAGTACACTATCAATATTTTACTAAAATAATGTAACGCAATTAAATCTAACATAAAAATGATATTTTTCTTCGCAAATCACGCCTGTGTCTGCAATGAATCATTAAACAACAGATTTATACCTAGAATACCTATTTATACCTAGACTCTAGAAGCACATCCGTTGAGTGCAAAATGACATTCTTTTAAATATGTATTGAAATGGTTTAAATGTCTTGAATTTTAATTGCATTGAAACAATCAGAATATACTAAGGTTTAAGTAATTTGAACTATCTAGAGTCTTCTACTGAGCAGTTTTATGACAACATTTTGGTACTCTCATGTGTGTTATATCATATTATTATATATATATAAGTTTATATCATGTGTTTAATCTCAAATAAATACTGCTTAAACTAACAAAGGATGGGTGTGTGCAAACGTTTAAGCAGATTTCACAGTCTGTAGTTGTTAACGAGTGACCTGACCAGTTCCAATAATCTTTTAATAAAGGGGTGTATCGCAACTACTAACAATAAACTAGCTTCTTAATAGATATGTATAACACTGACCCCAACAAAGCAATAACATGTGAATTAAACTTAAAATAACACATTCAATTTTATAGTGTATAAATATAAGAATTGGATTTTATTTTGGTTGCGTTGGGGCGATCTTGAACGCAATGGTAAAACTGGCAAATCACCTATGAAGCGCTAGCAGTTTAAACCATCTTTATTGGCTTGCCGTTCACCGCAAGCCAGTATTGTTTTGGAAAGGTAATTCCGGTTTGAAGTTTCCCTGCTTTCTTTTTATGCATGCGAACGGGACGGGCCCATTTGAGTTTCGGGCGGTTCCGATATTATAACGTAAACTACCGAA
>Ga0224511_10001239_pt1 | contig 14947 bp, 9 predicted proteins | sample SF_May12_sed_USG_2_FD_169988 | JGI IMG/M metagenome (GOLD analysis project Ga0224511, IMG submission 169988) | Sediment microbial communities from San Francisco Bay, California, United States - SF_May12_sed_USGS_8_1 | ecosystem: Environmental > Aquatic > Marine > Sediment | place: USA...
ATTACCGGCAAGGCGCGACAACCAAGGTGTTTCCGATGAAGCTATAATGGCGCTCTTACTGAATAGGAGGTGACAAATGTAACAACAAACAAGTTTTTCATGTTTGTTAGAGTTACTATGAGCGATGAGAGTTGTGTTCAAGTTAATTCATATAACACACCAATCCGGTGGTCAGTCAGTAGCCAGTTAGTAATGATATGGCAGTATTTATTTTATATTATACTCCTCAAAATAGTTTAAGGGCCCCACAATTAAATGACTACAATTTCATCAATTTTATTATTACAAAGAAAACCATTTATTTTAGGAACTACATAATATAATGTACGTAGTTAATAATTGCAAAAATGTAATAGCGAATAACAATCGTAAACACATGTGAGATCTAAAGGTGTGGTCCCTACTGAAAATTGAAAGCTTGCATGTCGGTGGGTGGGGCATGACATTGTACAAACAGCAATGTTTCATGTTGAAAGTCACACACAAAGTTAAGTAAATATCGCGCCATGCCACCTCTAGCGTCAATAACAACACAACACATAAAACTGAAGCTGCGAACCAGTTTCCTGATTGCAGGACAAGGAATTCTTGTCCACTCCTAAATGAGCGCTTGTGCGAGGTCCTCCCCGATAATTATTATGTGGTTGAGCTGGCCGTACAGTTATCCGTCGTTGGAGTATGTCCCATACATGCTTTATTGGATTAACATCAGTCCATACGTTCGATTCCTTTCGTGCTCAATGTACTCATTGAAAACACAAGCCCTATGCGGACAGGCGTTTTCGTCCATAAACACAAAGTCCTGGCCAACAGAATCAGCAAAAGGGTGCATACATGTCCCAAGGACCTCATCTCGATAGTGAACGCCGGTCCAAATCACCGATTAGAATGGCATACAAGTCAGAAGAACAATCATAGGAGTCCCCGCCCTAAACCAGTAATGACGGACCACGGAACCTATCATGTTTCTGGACATTCATTAACTCGCTCCTTTTCTACCACTACACACATCTCCTACCATTATTGAAGGCAAAACTTTGCCGCATCAGTAAACATTATTCTTTAATGAACAAATTTTCAAAACGTGTTCTTTTTTAAAATACTGCTAGGCAAAAGTGGTCCTAAAATATTTTGAGCAGTATGTTTGCAACATTATCGAAGAAATGCAAGTACACGGGGCGAATAATATTTTATAGCCGGGTCGTGGCTTAACAGTAACCCTACATACAAGGGCTATCATGATTTCAGATCCAAACACATATTTTACAGTAAAAATATATAATATAAAATATACGGCAAATAAATCCGACCCTAGTTGACGTTTTTTTCGCAAGTGGTTACCTGAAATACATATATTTTTGTTGGGCCTAATTACAGTTCAAATGTTTGGGCTACCAAGCAACATGTTCGATGTATTGAACTGCAGTGTTTCAATTTGTCCTATCGACGCCCGCCCAAAATGGCGTCTTGAAGGACTAGGTTTTCCAATTCAGCCTATAAAAAGCATACTATAAAACATCATCTAGTCCGACAAAGGGTCTTAAGTTAATATGGCATTATGTCTTTTATATTATAATTTTAGTCAAACTATACTTAAATTTCGTAGGCCAGGGAGCAGGGGCGTAGATAACATTTTGACATTGGGGCGTCGAACCCTACGTCGGTAAATTGGCTACTGGTCAACTCCTCAGAATAATCCTTCTTTATTTCATATATAGTGTGAGTTGACCAAAAATGGGGTGAGTTGACTCTGGTGTGAGATGGTTTGGTGTGACTTGACCAGGCACCGGTAAATTAACGCTATTACCGGTATTTTGGTCACGACGAATACAGGCCCACATATTTTACGCATGTATAATGGATAACATTTACGTTTTAAAACAACATACCCATTAGTTTTTGAAAGGTATTGTCTCAATTACTAAGCATGATAAATAAGTAACAAAACAAACATAATTAAAGCACATGAATACTTAAATACATGTTGTAACATACAGAAAATGTCCAGCACATATGCCGTAAAACGGTAACAAATATCACGTGACTAAGCAAACGACGTTTTAAGGGTTCAACCCTAAAATCATTTAACGTGTTGACGGTTATTTTATAAGTTATTTTATTTTAGGTTTTTTTAGCCACATTCTATGGAGGAAATATAGCATTTTGGGCATAAACATCATAGGTCCGTGGCCCCTCGACCCGCTAGTGATTTGTCTCGCTAAAATTAACTCAAATTACATTCATAAAGGCAAAGAAAAATTTGTTTGGGGCGGCGAAAAGTCCATCATTTCTGTAAAACAACGACTAGCCAAATTATTGGGGCGGCGGCCGCCGCCCCTGCCGCTCCGTTATCTACGCCCCTGCGGGGGGGGGTGGGGGCCGGGGGAACAGCTACGAGTAAGATACATACAAAACAGAGACCAGTCGTCACGTCACATCAGGCGTCATTGGTTAGTGCAAGCATGTGTACAAAGTTTGTATTTTAATTTTATCTTGACAAAATTGACTATTTGCACGTGTTTCATTGTTTTAAACTGCCGTATTACCCTTTTCAATGAGAAGGAATATCCGACCTCCCGGAATTACACGACTTGAAAGCCTAGCAACACATGAAATATTGTGAGTTTAAATGGGGGAAGCACACGCCATCGCATTACGGTTAAGTAGCAATGCTAGAGCCTTGCTTTTCACGTAAGCTGACCGGATGGACTCCAAGTTGTATGGATGTGCGAGAAGTGCTTTACTCTTGGTGCAGCATCCAACAATACAAACCTGCAACGGTGGTTCATTTCACGTTTTGCAAAACATAAAACAGTAAGCAGCCTGATGTCTTCAATCAATTTAAACGCCAAAAAGTATATATTATACATATGGTCTTGGCTGATGTTGTCGTTCTTTTCACAGAGAACAGCTTTCCCTGCTTTGACAGACATCTTACTAGCAGAATGTCGCACATGACAATTTAAGTCACACACCAGTTCCTGCTACTTAACAACATCAATTTGGAAGCGCTCGCTATGTAGTTTAATGTCGCATATTGAACAATACGGGGTGACTTATATGATATCAACTTGTTTACGCCCGTAAACAACCACCTACAAACTTCCTTCATCTGTGTGATGCCGTCATGAAGGAGTGGACTCTACCTAAAAAACCTAATAGCAAATGGTTCGGTCTATGTCCTGAGACTGTTTAACATAGATACATGCAAATGGTTAATTGTAAAATATTTTTTTAAAGGAAATGGACGTGATACATTTTAATTTTGCAATAAATGTAAATATAAAAAAGGTAGGTACACGTTGAATGTTGAAGGTAAAATTGGTTTTAGATTTTTAGATAAGAGTACTGTGTACGTCAACCTCAAATGCTTAAACGTTGGTCGAATGATTCTTGACAAGCCTTAATCCAGGAACAAGAATGAAAAGTGGAGGTTAAGGAGTGACAAAAGGTGTAAACACCACTCAAGTGAAACTCAAAGAAATACGACGATGACAATGTTACATTCTAGAACCATTAAAATGTATGCTAGATTCTTGTGATTAAACAATGAGAAAAACCGTCTTTTCTGACATTAATGGACGCGTCAGTCAAATGCAAAGCACGTACCATTTTTAAAATTAAAGCTCACTTGACTTGTTTGCGTACGTAGAATTCACGCCTTGATATGTTTTCTTCATTTATTAAGCCAAGAAGCTTTTAATGTGACAACTGTTACTAACTCTCGGGCCTTAAATACGAGATACGGGAAAAGTTATGTGTCAATTGCATGCTGGGCTGTGCCATGGTTTAGGGTCTCTTGTCATGACATTTACGTATAGAATGCACATAGCACACATCAGGTAGGCATTCAAGATTTTCTGTTTGACCTTTTAAATCCTTTAACAAAATAAAAATGTTTTTATGAATTATCAAACTTTTTTATATCATTTAGTAATGGATAATTGTAATGCCTTTGCCTTTAATTTCTGAACTATTAAAAATGTTTTATGCTTAACTTTTTTTTATATCGTTTTCACTGGAGCAGGGTCATCGAAACATCACAAGTCGTATTACGCACCGAAGTCAGGTGAATGGTACATTGTTGTATGGATTTCCGTTTCTAGAGATTGAATTTGGCTGAGTCGAGATACGAACTTACGGACAGTGGCCTTGTTGGAACACCATACCCATTTTTATCCATAATAGCCCATATTTGGGTGCGTACCGTACACATGACATTGAAGCGAACCACCACTGGTGATTCTTTTATCGCCCCGATATGTGATGTTAAGCAGGAGCACTATCGGTGTTTTATGGAACGCCTCGTATGCCTTATATTTAAAGTTTTTAGTTTGTTGTTCTCAAATTTTAGGTCGATATGGATAAAAGTAAGTTGTTGTGTACAAAAGGCAACTCGTCGTGTTCACTATATAGGTCGTTATAAACACTTAATAGGCCGTTATGGTCGAATTGCAACTCGTAATGTACAAAATACAGCTCGTTATGCTTACATTGGTAGGCGTTATGGACAAAAGGCAAGTTGTGATGTACAATTTATGAGTCGTTATGTGCAACAAAAAGTCGTTACCGGCAGATGTCATGCCGTTCTTTATAGATCGCTAGTTGTTATACCCATATTGCAATTCGTTATTGAAAGTGTATTTTTTTCATAACGACTTTTAATTTGAGCAAAACGACCTGTAAGCTATACTTAACGACTTGTCTTTTGCCCATAGCGACATATTATTCCAGTATAACGACTTATAAATTGTATACAACAACTTGCTTTCAGTCCACAACAACCTATAATTTGAGCACGACCTGTAAGTTATACTCAACGGCTTGTCTTTTGGCCATAACGACATATTTTTCAAGCATAACCACCTGTAAATTGTACACAACAACTTGCTTTTAGTCCACAGCAACTTATATGTTGAACATAACAATCTGTAAAATGTACCTGACCCCTTCCTTTTGTCAATAACGATATATATTTTCAGCAGAACAACCCCAAAATGTACATGACGACTTGCAATTCGACCATAACAACCTTTTAAATGTACTTAACGACCTGCTTTTTTGTAGATGACGACTTATCTTTTGTGCAAAATGACACGCCATTGTGGACAAAGAAAAAAACAAAACCTATAAGGCAGATTAGGCGATCCATAGTGTTTGTTTGTATGCGTGTTGTTGTTGGGGGTATATCTTTGGTAATGATTTACAGTTGTTTGAGTTTGCCAAGGTAAGCAGTATTTTAGATTAGTTTTGGTGCTGAATCTGCCGTATCCATTTAAAGGTGCTGTCTTGGTACAAAACAACTGGTTTAACATATTGTTCAATCAGCTTGATGAACTTCTGTTACTATTCTCTATCGTTGGTCTATTTGCAGTTTTGCACATAACAATGTAATTGGTTATTGGCTAAGTACTGTTTCATTTCCATCATGACGAAGGTTATTTTCATGGACTGTATGGTTGCACTTTAGGCTTGTTAATATGTTTGTATACCGGTATATAAGACTATTGAAAGTAAATGTATTTCGAGCCTTATATTATTATTGGAGTTGTGAATTGCATTAGCATTTATGTATAAACGGAATATTATGTTAGCATGTTGATCCGTCGGTTTGTATCACTTCGAGTTGCCTTAGGTGTGTAAAGTCGTGTCACGCGAGACCGAAGCTCAAGCGTGATGCGACTTTACACAGGCAACTCGAAGTGATACAAACCGACGGATCAATATGCTAACGCCATGTTCCTTTTATTATATAGTTTTCCATAACTTTTCTGACATTTTAAATCTAAAAACAGCTTATTTACACAGAATTGTACGCTAAATTCTAAAAATACCATCGATGTGACGTCACAACTCGCTTGTTATTGATTACACATGACGGGAGTGTGATACGGATTTTAATCCGTTACACACGGTGGAAGCATGATACGGAATTTTCAATCCGGCTTGTTGTATTCGTTAGCTTGAATTGTACGTAGATCATTATTAGGTATATAATAAACCGCATTCTCATTACTTCTGAATAAAACAAAATGTCATCAGAATTTGCGTTTCTACGTAGATTCCTGTTAGTCTAGTACCACATAACGGATGGACAACAATAAGTTGACTACGCATATCTCACATTCCCTTACATTGAAATGGCGCATATATCCTAATTAGAAAAAGTTGCGAAGGTTGGTAGTATTTGTACACGATAATATGCTATTTGTAAATGCTAGTGTAACACCATACAACAATGCGTGCCATTAACCTGTTAATGAGCAACCAATTAAACAAATGTGAAGGGTCATGGTTTGATAGTTCCGTGACGCGTCGTGTTTGTACTGAACAGAGGCATGACCTTTATAGTATATTTTGTGTCGATCATGTAGATCTATATGGAAGACTAGGGCTTGGAGAAACCAAATGGTTAGTTGTATGTAATGTAAATTATATTTTTAGATAAAAACTCTCCAACCCAAAATGCTGTGCTCTAGTCCCTTTCAAACACGTTTCTTTCAGATATAATTTCGTCCGCCCGATTTGTATTACAAAATCATATTCTTTCATGTGTGACATTTTATGTCATCATTGACTTCAATCAAAACCAGAAGAATTGAACAATATGTTTAGTACATGTAGATATTAATGAAAGAATGAAAAATGGACGCGAGTGGCAAGAATTTTTTTTATTGAATGTTGTGTGACCACTTATAGTAAGTAACTCAAGAGATGTAGGGATAGAATAACTTTTACTTGCCTGAACAAATTGTTTAAACGTGCAATGCTGCTATTTATGCTAGTCAAGTGATTTGTCGTATCATCACTAAAACATTGACAATCAATTTATTATGACCATTCTGTTTTGTTGCATAGCAACAAAAACACTATATGTTTGCCATTATTATGGTGTAAATGCAAAGTTAGTGTAAGAAACAATTTACATTTGATTTTTCATTAACACAACTAGTGAGGTAAAGTTTTCCTACAATTACCAAATTAAACTCCAAGAAATCAGGACGAAGAACTCTGCTCGCAACTTTTATGGCTGTACAGAGTACATCATGCTTAATTGGTGAGCTATTGATCAGATGAAATTCTACAACAACACTGTACATTAGCAAGAGCAACATTATGTCATATCTTCATATTTTAGTCGTTTACACACACGCACGCACGCACGCACGCACGCACGGACGCGCACACACTTCCCTGGTAAAATATATAGATGATAGATGTGAATCTATACGTTCAGTTGGCTCGTTGGTCGGAAGGACACGCATCAGATTGCAGTGCCAGAGGTCCCGGGTTCGATTCCCGTGTCTAGAAGATTTCTTTTCTTGTTAAGTTCCTGTTGCCTATTTACTGTTTTGTGCAAAAATATTATTTGTCATAAACTATTGCCATTTCTTTTGTAATGCTATTTTATTTAGATTACCTGTCATACTTAAAGTTTGTAACCACTTATAAGGGCATTAATACATGTGCAATGTATATAGATAGCATATTGAAGCACACATCGTGTAAAACAGAAAATAATCAGAATAAAATTACATGTACCTTAATTGACATCACGAAAGGGTGGCTATATTGTTATGGGTAACGGGTTATAATAACTGTGATGTTTGCCTTTCCTGGTGTGAAATGGAACTGTACATTGTACTTGAGAAGTTGCCAACGTGTACCACCCACGAACTGTAAACCATGATAATGCGTGAAACAATGACATCATGTAAACTATAAAATAGTCCAGGATTACGACGTGCACCTTCCCTAGACCAGGTAATAACGTTTACCGTATATATTATTTCATAAAATGCTGTTGAAAGCGAACGTATTCGGTATATACCTTAGGTCTTTTGCGCTGTAATTAATTCGTTAATGAAGTCTGCCTACAGTATGAGGTGGCAGAGTATTGGTTCTTGTGCATTACACGTCATCTTATTGCGATTTATCACTCAAAGGATTTTCGATTTGTTAGCGCACATAAGTGATAGAATTATGACCAGGACAAGGGAATACTGACGGACGGACAATCAGACACTCTTGTGGCAGACGGACGGACTGACAATGCGATTACTTATGGGCACCCACTTTGTACTTCAATGTCCTCTAACTATTGCGGTTTAATCCCATTTTTCAAAATTATTATTTTCAGAAGTGTTGACATTGCATCAGTATGCAACGTGTGTACATTTAAACCAATATTTGTTAAAGGGACTCCACTGAGGTCTGGTCGTGTAAAACAGTTAAAAAGTTAATAGTTAAATGATTTTTTTTATATTTTTAAGTGTGTTACATGAATAGACCTAAGTGGAGTCCCTTTAACTTTTGTTACACTCAATTGTCTTAAGTTCATTTAACACTAAACGTTTGGAAATGTCATTGTGCCAGATAACCTTTTGCCGTTTTAAAGAGACATTGTCTGCGATAAATATTTCCTCTTATTTGTTATTACACCCATGCACATACACCACATATAAAACTATTAATTCTTCTTCTCCACAAGCAACATAAATTTTTATTGGCGTAGACAAGTAGAAAATAAATAAGCGTTGGTATTGAATTCAAATGCAACTAATAAAACAATTCTCAGCCGACAAAGCAATTTGTCATTTAGAATATTCTAAAGTTTCTATTGATTATCAAAAGTTTCTTCGTACAAGTATAGATGAGTATTATACACTTTCTGTAAATGGAAAATAAATTATATCTTCTGATGTTATGCCAAGTGTTAGACATAAACATGTATTTACGACATATATGCACATATAAAACGTTAAATCGTGTATATTCTAAAATCACATCGCAATTTTACAAAATAAGCTTATATGAAACACACATTTAAAAAACGGACAGAAAATGAGGTAGCAATACTTCATAGATGCGATTTGCACAAAAACTAATTTGTCTCAGTAAGTCAACAATGAAAGGACATGGACATCATGTTATTAAGGTACCACAAGACAGGTTTCGATGCCCTAAAACATTAACAAGAAGAACATATAGGTTTTCGAAAACATTTTGTTTCGATTTCACATGAGCAGACCGCAGGGGAGTCCCTTTAATATATATGGACATGTACAATGTCATTCCTTCCATAGAACACGAAGGTCCCTGGTTCGAAACCCACCTTAAGCTTCGAATTTTATGTTTGGTTTATTTGATAATACAATTGTAATGTTCGGTTCGTCAGGATTTCTCTGTACTGAAAATTTCTTCTATAACGTACTCATAAGCAACCAAATGAGCTTCTCCGTTTAAAAAATATATTCAATCCGTATAATAATATTACAGTCAGGGCATCAGTTAAACATCAACTCGTGATTTTAGATAAATGTGAAGGTGTGCAGCATCACAGATCCAAATCTTCTAATTGGTCAATAAGAATCTCTATAGTTTATGATGAAAGCTTTCTTGGTATTAGTTTAAAATATTTATTAAAGTCAGTAACCGCGGTCCGGAACTGTCTCGTTTTAGGATTCCTAAATTGGGGAGTCTCGACCAATCTTCGAGCACTTAGGAATTCCTTAGCCAATGAATCAAATCGCCGAAGCGCCATTTTCCTAAACTCACACTGTAAATAGATATTATGATATCCATCGTTATCAAGTATTCGTATTTAAATTGAAGTAAATAATATATCATGTATGTCAATAAAAAAATACATTCAAAGTATTTCAACAGTTTAACAACAATAATAAAGCAAGTATGTTATGCGGATTACTCAGCATTAATAAAATACACATATTATGGAAAAGAAATAAATAAGGTCTGTAAATAATATTGTGGAAATGGACACGTATGTCTTATTCCTACGCAGCTCAGACACAACGTCATTGTAAACAACCATGGAGGGCAACTTTAGAATTCTACAATGTATATTCTTAGTGAAAAATGGATGATGAACAGGTATTTGGAGTTAGTTGATGATAGCAACACTGTTTATAAGATTAAAGCAGATGCAGGCATTAAAACAAGGAGTACATGACGCACATATTACGATATAATTACATACAATTTCGGAATGTGTCGATGTCATATAACAAGAATAAACTCTTCGTGTACTTCAACTCGTTTTTTCGCGACATTGTGATGATATATTGACACTTCACAAATGTCAGGATATCATGGCAAATGTCATTTTAGACTTACTGAAACTTGAGCATCTTCGGTTGCACTATAACAGATTGCATTGGAGTATATACACTTGTAATTTTGTTAATTGCAACATGACATCGTCATTGTTGCAGCTTAAACAGTCGTTTTCTTGTATTGGAAATACAATAAGGTAGGGGAAAGGATGACCATTCAATATAATTAACTTATGTACTAGTAATGCTAACACTATAGTATTCGACAGTCGACACACACCTTTAAATCATTAAGACTTACTATTAGAGACTTTTATGAGTTTAATAGGTAATAACCACAAATATATTTTCAAGTTTATTTGTTAATAATCTATCATTGGTCGCACTTTAGTCAACGGCTTTTTAAAAAGATTTCGCAAGATAAGTAAACATTGTATTTGACGAGGATTTTTGCTCTACCTCTCAGGCAAAGATTGGTCAGAAGATTCAAAGTACAGATTCATTTCAAGCTCTAATCCCTACAATCAGTTTATCTAAAAAAAGATTACAGTTACAATTTCACCACAAGGTAGTTGCTAACAATTAAACACATGGCAATGTTTGTGGTGAAATATATTGTTATTCAAATGGTCAGGTTTATGAATCTATCAATTACTTCCCGATTTAATGCCTGGCACAAACGGTGTGCTTGAATACATGTGCTTTGTCCATCGGAAGCACGTGTGCTTAAAGCCTATCTCACACAAAACACACGGCTTACACGGTTGGCAACCCGTGTAAACCGGACATACAACCGAACCAACCGTGGTCTGAACCGAGTTAAACTCAGGCCATTTGAGTGTTTCCGTGAAAGCCGTGTATGGTTTTTAAAAACCTGATACGGATGTCATGTCCGTGTATGATTGTATAAGATAATATGAGACCGTATATACAACCGTACATCATGTCCACGAGTGTGCACATACGCTTTCAAACGACTGACATTCGACCAATGCGGTTTAAGTACGAATCATACATGGTCAAGTACGGTCAGACACAGTCTAGTACGGGTATACACGGTCTTAATGTATACCAGTATTTTCATGACTTCTTATTTCATTATTATGTCACCTGCTGCATCGGCCATTGTTATTTTAAAACTATAGTCTAAGTGTTTTTCGTTGAAAGTTCGAAAATGTATGAAGCCTATATAAATTGAGAGATGTTTAAAGAAAGAATATTGTAAACAATGTAGACATGTCAAGTTTAAGGGCACCATGACAAAAAGGCCCGTACACAAGCAAACACACAGAACAGCACAAAAACACGAGAACACCAAGCCATCAAAATGAGTCCGTTTATATAAAGCATACACGAATATGTAAATGCGAGCATAACTCGAACACAAGCCAGTGGGGTCGTATGTTAACCCTGTGAATGTCAAGTAAATCGAGTAAAAGAACTCAGCGTGCTCTAACGCACCTGCATATTGTGAAAGCATTTTATTTCGTGGGGCGGAAATTTCGTCGTTTGAAGACGACGGACATATACGTGGGTACTTGACTTCGAGGATTGCCCTACTCACGAAATGCAAGATAAAAATACCTTCAATGTTTGACAGATTCGAAACTGAGGCCTAACATTAAAACAGATTCATTTACGAAACAAAGGTTTAGCGACTCCGCCTATTGTCTTACATGACTGAAGATATTAATCCCCGTTGGGCTTATTCGTTGTGTGTGACAGCGCCTTTTCTTTGGTTAAATCTGACAATGATCCCCATTATTGAAATCGTGGGTTATGATTTCTCAATATCATATCGCGTCTCTTAAATTATTAAGAACAGTTTCAATTTTTTTCTGTCATTTCTGTATGTTAACCCTGTGAATGTCAAGAAAATCGAGTAAAAGTCGTATTTAACCGTACAAGACCGTACTAGACCGAATTTGGAACCGTTAAACAATCGTATATAAGTCGTATGTAAATCGTAATCACACCGTGACAAACTTTGCTTGACCGAGTATATCCGTGCTTTATTCGTACATACACGTGCTACATCTGAGTCTAACTCGTACCAAAGTACGGTTGAAGCCAAAAACTCGTACCAGTTAACCCGTGTATAACCGAGTATACCGTATGGGAACCGTGTACCCAACCGTGTTTTGTGTGAGATAGACTTTAAGCATATCGTGTGTGCGCCCTTGTTCAATGCTGATGTCAAAGCTCGCGTGCTTTTTCCTAGATAAGACTTGTTCTATTTCCATGTGCTTTCTCCAAAGGAGTGTCAGTTTTGCCGACAGAATTGATTCAATCTGTGTGATAATTTGACTTAAATTGTAAGTTTTGCAATAACTGGCGAATGATTGTCTCATAAGAATGTTGTTTGAACTACCTTCTAAACTGAACAATTAATTGACGTCATTATAAAGTTCTATAATTTATATCAGTTTGTTAAACCATGAGATTATAAAGAGTTAGTCATCATTAATGGTAGAACACGTTTCAGATACAATATCTCATCAATAATTGATGTTACTTTAAATCATTCATAAAAACATTTTTCCGTACGAAGGTACCACAAGTAAGTGTTTTTATGTAAAACCATATGTCCGAAAACATGTGTGTAACCAGTGACATAACGGTATTGTCATTTGCCAATCAATGCACATATGCTAAAGCACACCGTGTGAGCCAGGCCTTCGGATGTGTCTACACTTTCTCTTTCTTCTTCTAGTCTAATTTCAGTGAACAACCCATTGTAAAAAATTCGAATATGTTGATGTTCAGCCATGCCTTAAAATATTCGTAAAAGTGTATGATAGATATTGTCATTTTTTCGATTTTTGACAGATGCGAAACTAAGGATAAGCGACTCCGCCTATTGTCTTACATGACTGAAGATATTAATCCCCGTTGGGCCAATTCGTTGTGTGTGACAGCGCCTTTTGTTTGGTTAAATCTGACAATGATCCCCATTATTGAAATCGTGGGTTATGATTTCTCAATATCATATCTCGTCTCTTAAATTATAAAGAACAGTTTCAACTTTGTTCTGTCATTTCAAGGTTGAAGCTAAATTACTTATTGAATAATTGAAACTGGAAGTTGTAAAACAATCTTAAAGTCTGGAATCCTCGGCATTGGGTATTGTTTATTCATATACTGGAAATCACTGAGTTTTCGTCGATGTATAGATTTATTTTTAATTTCACTATCAGCATTTCAGAATTAATTTTAGAATAGAACAGAAACTTTTTGGCTGTACTGTAGATAGGTAGACATGTAGCTTTGAGTATCGTTTTACATCTATATCGAAATAGGGTTTAACAAAATTGATATAAATGAGCGAAAACAATGTTATCAATATCGTTATAAAGAGAGGTTTCATGCCGATTTTATCGATTTATTAGAAGGAAGAGACTACAAGTTCAAACATGGTAAAGGTTTAAATTCAAGACATGTTCTTCGCAAATTGACAGCACAAGTCGGCATGTATTAAGACTGTCGATGTTTGAGTCACCATAAATCCTGGCCTGAATTTTAAATTTCACTTGAGAGTCTTTATAAAACGTTAATTGATATTCTCGTTGAACATGTAGCAAGTGCTATGACTAATAGACCAATCTCTACTAAGATCCATTTTGAAATACTGATTTGAAAACACGATAAAACGTTTCTAATGCGCAAATTATAAATAAATAATGTTAAAAGTGTTGGCAAACCTCTTAGGACTTTTTCACGTGCTCATCAACTACTAGTTAAAGTGAATATGGTAACGTTTTATGGCGTTTAACGTAGCGTAGATGAGTGTTATAGTGTTTGAAGATATATAGATGTAACAGATCAATAATAAGCATTTATCATTCATGTATATACTAGCGTTGGTTGACATGAATTCAACGTACCGCGTAGTCGGTCCATGTATTAAATATATAGCTGTTATCAATCGCAAGTACAAATGTAATACATACTTTATAAATCTATGATATAATTAATCTATGATATAATTAACCCACACAATAGCGTTTAAATTGACATTTTGCACTTTATATAGATCTAACTGCCTAAGCTAAGTAAGTAAGGAAAGACACGTCTCCTTTCAAAATAGAATTTATTAATAGTAAACAATTTCGAAGATAAGTCTCACCTGCGAAATTCAACCCGATTAACGCGATTTATATTGACGCTAGATCATGATTGCGCCAATTCTTAACCCCGCCTATTTAAAACTTCATTTAAAAGGAAACATTTCCTACCACTAAAATGATGACGTTAGCGCATTAGACTCTAATGTGAGACACGCACATTACATAAAAAGATAACGAATACAACACCAGAAACGCCTTACCGTCTTTACAGATTTGAACAGATTTTAAATTTTGGCTTAAAATCTCCTTCCCGTATTTGAGCCGGTTGCAAACTAGCCTTTTCCCCCGTTCAAATCATGCGAATGTAGAGGCCATTGAGCCATCTAACACTGAGTGTTGAAGGAAGAAAACACGCTTGTGAAAGAAATGAACTTGTACATTGTTAAGACTACTTAACCGTTTGGGACATATTGATAATTATTTATAAATGTACAATATATACAGAGAAATGGTAATAATTTATTGCGATCACAACTCCAACACTAAAATCTCTATTACGAATTATACAAACCTGATTGCTGGATGATACGTTCAGGACATGTAGCTATGAACCAGTGTAGATATTATGTTATGTATAAAATAATTACCAAGATTCATCATGCAAACATGAAGGGTAACAACATTGTTTTGTATGATGCCCGTGCTTGTTTTTACACGCCGCAATAATTAGAAACACATTGTATGAATGACAAGACAATAAGTTTCCATGATACACTATCCATCACTCATCTTATTCTCTAAAGT
>Ga0224511_10001240_pt1 | contig 14945 bp, 7 predicted proteins | sample SF_May12_sed_USG_2_FD_169988 | JGI IMG/M metagenome (GOLD analysis project Ga0224511, IMG submission 169988) | Sediment microbial communities from San Francisco Bay, California, United States - SF_May12_sed_USGS_8_1 | ecosystem: Environmental > Aquatic > Marine > Sediment | place: USA...
ATTAATACAGAAAAAAATGAATTTGTTGAAAATGTGTGACCCGCAAATTTGACTTTGTTTATTTACGTTTCGACCCATTGCGTCGAAACAGTCAAATTGCTTAACTACAATAGATACGCTCAGTTGTCTCGGTGGTGCAAGAGGTGCCGGGTTTAATTCCCGGCTCCGGCAAGGGTTTTTATGTTTGATTTTTTGTTTTGTTGTTGCTGTGTTTTACTTTTTGTCCAAAAACACATTACTTGTTACTAAATTTTGCAATTCCTTTCACAATGTTAATTTATTTAGTAAACTTAGCATATTTTAAGATTTGTGACCGATTATAAGGGTATAAAGATACAGACCTAGCATCTTTAAGAGAATTCCGATTGTGAATGGCCTAAGGCCTACAAATAAACAGCAGAATAAACAGTCCTTTTCGCAGGTACGTGATAGATAACACGTTTATAACCAGCCTTATCAGGACCGCATTGGTAAACGGATATAACAACTCGAAGCACAAACATCAAAACTCACATAACCTAGGATGAAAAGGAAACGATGTGGCGACCCTTAGGTAGGAAAATATACATTCATTTGCTTTATGTTACATGTGATCGAGTAGCAATGCACTTTTTATCTCCTGTAAATGTTGGTGTCTGTGTTTAACATTATTTGTTTGCTTTAAACAAAAGCAAACAACACACACTTACTTATCAGACATGCTTTAAAACACAATAAATGTAATTTGTTATTATGTAAAACCTACATAGGTTCCACTTTTGTGAGTGTATGTGTAATGTATCGTGCAAGTTGACGTGTTTTTTCTTCTCACAATTATGTTTTTAATTTGTAGGACGATACTCGTTTATAATACACAGAACATTAACAGTTTGCATAAACTATTCATTGAGAAATGGCGTTAAATTTTTGTATTTGATAACTATTTTTTGTTTAATTGTACCCCGTGACAAACGCAGCACATGTATCTAAATGCAGAGTTCCTCACATTTTCAAACTCCTCCAATTTCTCTAATTTTCCTTTGTTCGTGTTATTATGTTTGACACAAACAAGAATTATGCTTTTTATTGTATTTATTAGGTCAGATTGTCAACTGTAATATAACCCGAATCCATTGAATTAAAAATGACCATGTACTGTGCTATAAATTATCATTATTGGCAAATGCGTATCTGTCTTTTACTTTTGAACCGATAAATAACTTAGCGCTCTATGTTAAACGTTTTTAAGCTATCAAATTGATATGAACTAAATATCTACTTCTGTTCAATGTAGCCAGTTAACGCAGTTAGTAAGCCGGATATCTCAATTTATAGTCTAGAGTTACAAGCCGATTGGATGACGCGAGGGCCGGTTCAATTAATGGCTCAGCCATATTTTGCGTGCATGTTTTCATGTTTGTGTTAACAGACGCAATGAAAAAATGTAAACGTTTAATATTCGCTTGCAACCATTTGCGTTCACGCGTTAACTTCGAAATCTGACCCTGTCATCATTTGGTTAGTCGTAGTGCAATAAGGTCCAACACGATAACAAATGCATTGTTGTTGCCGAATCCAAGTTGAGTTTATGTGTTAAAACAAATGCCTGGCGATGTCAGACACGAGTAGCGAAAGTCGCAACGATAAATAATTTTTCAACAAACCCGCAGTCATATGTAAAAGAATAAATTTTAAATGTGCTTTTATTGTTACATAAGCGAAAACAATTTTGTTCCGAGTCAGATTTAAGTTTTATGATACAAAGAAGAGTTTCACGTGCAAACGATGCATTTTAGAGTGAAGTTCATTTAATAAATAGCAATGCTACGAATTCTTGTTTTGATAATGATAATTTATAATATAAATTGTATTGATGTTCAAAGAAAGAATGTTGAATTAAACTGATAAAAGGGAAAGAACAATGCAGACCTGCAAACAGAAGTTTAAGGCAACATATTGTTTACCATAGAATGAAAATGGAATACCTTAACTTGGCAAGTAAAACTTGAAAAAGACTTAAAAAAAACTTAAAAAGTGAATCGGCATTGATAAAGAGCACACTTTCTTATTATCGTCAGTATACATAAAATTACAGTAAATGAAAATCAAGTTTACATACTCAATCAGCATTTACTATACATTTAATATGGTGAACATAATTGCAAACATTCTTTTTTACGCTCAAACAACACAGCATATACCGTAAAGTCAAACCTTACATTATCTTAAGTTTTTAATTTTATCATATGAAATTATTGTATATATTTTGCTTTAGAAATGTACTACCTTTTGCAATTTAGAATTATTTCGGATTTTATCGAACTACATGTGTTGTAATGTTTGTATGGTCCTCTGGGATCATGGATTGTATGTTATTTACATTTGAAAATAGAGTTCCTCTCATGCGATAGGGGGCGGGGCGTTAGTGGTGTGGCATCTTTCATTACCACTGATGAACAGCTTCAATAAAAAGGCTGCTATTTTTCGCTATATTCCCATGCAGACTATGCTTCCTGAAGGTTTTCCTCTTCATCAGTTAAATGTACACATTTTTACCCTCTGACTGATCTTTAAATAAAATAAAACTATATAAGAACAATTTAAAATTAAAATTTCCCAAAACCTCACTGACTTACAACCTGTAAAAACGTAAAAGAAAAGCAGTTTTCCGAATGTGTGTGCAAAAGATATGACGGCGTTTTCATGACTTTTATTTACATACAAGGATTCAGATAAATCTACATGAGCCTATTCACCACATAGAACATTCAAATTAAAAAAACAATCCTATGCATGATAAAGGATATACAGAAGAAGAAATTTGCTGTTTTCCGAAAGAGGCCGGTTAACCAAAGAAAAACAAAATCCCCGTCATGCTAAATTTTAACAGTATTCGATATTCTTGATAGTATGTTCTTTTAACTAAATTACATTTGCTTAAAAGTGATATGTCCGATCTTTTAATCAGATATTATCAGCCATTTATTAAATGGTTTAATATAAAGTTGTAAGTTATCGTCAAAAAGGATAAAATAATAACATAATACAGAAATATATTGCAAAATACGCAAACATGTATTCACGATATGTAACGAATAAAATGTTGATTGCCCATAAATCTCGGTTATTGTTTACCTACAATGAGTACGCCATTCGTGATTAAACTAGTCTCGGAAGTTTACAGATTCTTTCGGAGAGTGATGTTTTCCGAAGAAATGACCGAGGGGTTCTGATTGGTCAGACTCTAAATTTAAATTAAACTCAATAGGCAATTTGTAATTCTGGATTACCTGCCCTTACTACTATTAAAACGCTGAGAATGTTTTTTATATTTCAGTTAGAACTATCTCGCTTAATGTGCATTTGTTGGCATTAGTTTTTTAATCGATACACTTATTTTTGTGTCTCCTACATAATTGTAATTAGTGACAGAATCGGGCATAAACTCTTTAATGCCGTAAAATGGCCATTCCGAGCAATTGATGGTGATAAAGTCTTTGTAAAAGAAAATCAGATTTGAACGTTTATAGTACTTGTTAGTATTCTGTATTTGATATTATGATTAAGTGTTCAAATAAAGGATTACTCATTTCTAATGTATGTTTATAATTTAGGATTTATTATTTCTAATCTGCGTTACGTATGTCTCTCCACTTTATTATTTTACTGTCCATAGATCAATAACTAATAATAAAGGAGCGTTTCTGTCATGTCAAAGCTTCACTAAAATACAAACGTAGCATTTCCACACTAGGAAACTACTTGATTCTTCGCAACACAAATAACTGGTACAGTCAGTATTTCTATTTGGATACAAAATTATGATAACATGCCACTTGTCTTTTAAAATTTCATTCATCTTGAAAATTTAGATAATCCTCAGCTACGAAGGTGATCAAAGAACACGTTTTTTATGACAAGATGCAGTAAGTCGCAAACGTTTAAACCAGTGATAACGTTTATACAAGTATTCAATATAATATAAATTGAAGAGATGTTCAAATAAAGAATGTTGTAAACAATGTAGATATGTCAAGTTTAAGGGCACAATGACAAAATGGCCAGTACAAAAAATAACACACAGAACGACACAAAAACACGTACAATATCATGACGCAACAGACATTTAGAAAAACTATATTTTTGTGTTTTTCGGATTTTTTTTATTTTCTTTTTATTAATAATTTCTGTTAAATGAACAATCCAAGAAATGTTGAGTTACCGCCTTGGTACGGTCGATGACTTTCATTGGGAGTTTAAACCAGTTGTCCGCTATGGCAAACCTCACACTTATTCAACATTTATTGGCTAAGAAAAAGAAAATCAATTTTGTATTAACACTCTGTATCTATAATAAGCATGAACAAAGGGATAAGAAAGTCAAAAATGAAAGGACATTTAAAAAATGAATTTTTAGCGGAAATGTTTCCAGTATATAATTTGATAATTAACTTATCCATAATTTATATTAATGCCTTGTATTGGGGGTTTAAACCAGTTTAAAGCTATATTAAACATCACACTTCTGGAGAAGAAAAAGAAAGAAAGAATGCATTTAATCTCTCCGACCAGGCCACTTAGAAGCAGTAGTTGGTGCGAATTATTGACCTAGGATCTTTCTTCAATAGAATAACCTTGATATTCTGAACGAAATACTTTAAACAACACTTTTAAAACTGTACATATCTAATTAATTTCATCTTTTAAAGTTCATGATATTTGCCCATTACCATTTTAGCTTAAAACGATGTTGCGTTGGTCCGATAGGTTTTATTGTTATTTTAACAGAGAATAAAGAAGAGAAAAATATGTGGGAACAAAAACTAGTTCGTTATTACCTAAAGTTCCTTTTCAGCAGATTCCTTCTGAGCGCACTTTACTGGTGTACGCTTTACATGCTTATACATGTACAATAATATGTGTGTTTAGTTATCTAATATGATATCTGATAAAAATATTTTACATACGCTACCCAGATGCTTTAAGAAAGTGCAAAAGCTAAACAAGGGGGTGGGGTAACCGCGGCAATACAATACTAGTACTTTAGAAATCAAACATCACAAATAATACCAGCATTTCATATCCTAGACTCTGGTTATGTAAATAAAGTATTATAAAAATTGTTCACGTTAATTATCATTCTGTTATATAATATAGTGATTTGCTTTAAGATTATTAAAACGAATGCTAAAAAATGAATATGACCCAATTCAGTTTTAAATATGTGTTTCTAATACTTTCGAGTGCAAAGAATGATGTTAAGGCATAACATAAATATACAACATCATACCATTTTGGATGAACATTCGCTGGGGTATAAAATCCCAGTTTATTCAGACACATAATATTTACCTTATCAATGTCGAATGTTTGCAACCTGCTGTCGCTTTGAAACATGTGTTTCGATCAATTTGCTAGTTATAGACTTTATTATAAATTATAAAGACAAATGGATATTGTTATAAAACAATTTTGGTCAATTATTAAACTATTTGTTTTTGCCAGATGTTTGTGTTGTGAAGACTAAAGTAGTTTACTAGAGTGTGAGTAAAATAATTGTATTTCAGAAAAGCTCTTCCTGACAGGAGCATTCCTTTATCATGAGTGTGCCCTAGTCCATGTGCCAGCGCTTAAAACACGCATCGTTGTTAATACTTGGATGGTAAAACAAGGTTATCTTAACACCCACTCAAAACGAAGATAAGATATACACTGAAGCAAACTTTCAACGTCCCATTAAATTAAAAACATTAGCATTAATAGGAGTATGTTTATGCAGTTTTACTACCGTGCATTTTCATAAAGTCTCATCAAACAGAATTTTTGAAAACTATCGAGTTTAATTGACTTAAGTGACATCCGGGGTCACCTAAGAGTTTGACGTTACGTTCCTCCATCTATATATATCTATATCATATTATGGACATAGACAATTTGATTGTAATTGATTACAGTAAAATAACATGAAACAAGCACGTTTTAGTATGGTTTGCTTAAAATTAGTTTTCAGTGTTGAAAATACGGTTATTGCATCAAGGTCATTGTAAAAATCCTTTCCGCAAACAAAGTCACGGCGGTAAACTTTTGTTTTATTGATGACGTCACAAATTGTAGTGACGTTTTATTAACTGTGTACTTTTGTGAAGACAGTAACTGTTGGTAACCATCCATTCTATTACGTTTCGACAAAATTATGACAATGCAGTGGTTGAGTATTGGACATTTTAAACACAAACGTCACGCAAAAGTGTCATGCCAGACCTGAAGTGCGTCAATTAGACATAAAAACACAACTTTTGTATGACTTCACCTGTATTAGAAATATGAAAATTGGGTTGCATTATTTAACAAATTGTAAGAACATGCGACTAGAGTCCTGCCAGTGGGGTTATTAAATTTATATAGAGTAATATAGGTAAAACTTGAAAAATCTGCTTGTAAAATCAACAAGGCCTAGAGCCTTGATGTTTGGTTTGCAACATCATCTAGTGGTCCTCTGTAGAGGGGTTCCACTGTTGACTTTGACCATCTTCTCCGGTAAGCAACCCAGGGCCTTCTGGGCCCTACTGTAAATTAACGTCACATGAATAATTTTGGGTGATTCCCTAAATTCAATGGGCCAGAAGGTGAAATCATCCCCCTTGTGGGAGTTTTGTATACCCACATATTTTTGTAGTATGGACACTGGTATTTAAGAAATTGGTTGTTGGATGGAAATTTGACGCTGGGTGAAGGACCAATAAACTCGTTTTCTTGGCAACCCATGTTAATTTTAATGAAGGACTGCAATGTATTACGTTGTTATATTTTGGCTATACATTGTAGATGTATTTAATTTAACTCGACTATGGTCTAAATATTAACGAATGTTTTACAATTATTAAATCCGGACTGTTGATCATCCAGAATTTAGAATTTTGACTCATGAAACACATTCAAACTTGAAATTCATTATGTCATTTTCTGCTTTGTTTTTGAGTGTATGTTAATGCTAATTGAGTGTAGGAAAACGAATTTAGCACTGATGGTAAAAACACTTGGCAGTAGGGCAAACATTACAAGTTTAAAAAAGACGTTTGCACTCAGAAAGTCTACTGAAAAAGGAAAGAGATGTGCAGTTGTATACAGGCCTTCCTACCAAAACATTTATTAATAAACTCCATTCACTTGTTGCACCACTTGTAAAACGAAGATGGACATGCATTGTTTCTAGGCCTAAGAATGCAAGAATATTTTTTTAAAGGTACCATCTCTGTTTGGTCCTGACCGTAAAAGGACATCTAAAGGGGAATTTGTAATGACACTGATGCGATTACGACTTAGACTTCTTGAAAAAGATTTGGCTAAGAGGTTTGGCATTTCAGAGTCCTTGTGTTCACGGATATTGTTTTTATGGCTGAGAGCTTGTAATTTAGTCCTATCAGGCACTGTGTACATGCCAGATGAAGAAACCCTGATTGCTACAAAAGCAGACAGATTTAGAACCCTACCCGATCTACACTCAATCATTGAATGTACTGATATTTTTATTGAAACTCCCAAAGAACTTTATCTTTAAGGTGCTACATGGTCTGATCATAAACACCACAACACTCTTAAACGTTTAGTAGCATGCTGCCTTAACAGTTCTTTTATTTTTGTGTCAAAGGCATATATGGAGAGTATATCTGTCAAGGCTATTACTATTGATTGTGGGTATTACGACAGAGTTCCAATGTACAGCATGATTATGGCTGATAAAGGATTTAATATTAGTAATGTGTGTTGTGAAAGAAACATTACACTGTATATTCCACCTGGAAGGAGACGCCAGTTCCAAATGTCAATTGCATGTGTGGAAAAACTTAACAACTTGCCAACCATAGAATAATTATTGAATAAGTGATAATACGTTTAAAGACGACTATTAAAATTTTGGCAAATGATGAACTCTGTCATTAATATCACATGTTGATGATATTGTTGGTGAGTGTTCTGGACTATGTAGCTTTAAAAAAACAATCTTTAAAAGTTGATTTTACAAGATTGCATAGGGGTTTGAATGCAAAAAAACAGTAGTACAATGTAGTGTAATTTAAATTGCAGGAAATCTTTTGTGAAATTTACACAATTACAAGTGCTAAACATATGTAGTGTCAATGTAGATTGAATATATGAATAAACATTAAATATGTCCTAATGTTCTGTTAATTAGTAGTTTCTAAAAGAAAGCCAGTTTCAGGTAACAATTTGAATATATTGTACATTTAATAGCAATTTTATTTCCCAATTTCTTAAACTGATTTAGTTAAAACCTTTTCTACCTTTTTAGTTATTGCTGATCATTGTACATTACAAATTGTTAAAGAAAAAATAAAATATTAAAGAAGGAATAGACCAAAATAGTTTCTATAACATTTATTTCTTTTCAAACATATAAAATTAATGGAATTTCAATGTACTACACATAAACTGTTAAGATGTTTTAAGTTAAATCTCCATGTATGTCAAAATTGAACTACCTTCGTTTAAACCCGTTTCATTCATACCCATACTAAACATGAAGCTCATAAAGAAAACTCATTTGGACTCAGTATTTCGACTGTTTGAATGCAAGCACATTTCCCGAAGAAACCTGAAGAAAGCAAAAATAGACACAATACAAAAAATAAATTGACATACATGGTCAGTAAAGCATATTTCCTCACATAAACACAGCTCATAAATAGAACACATGTACAGAGTATTGTGATGCTTCTTCTGAGGCAACCGTAAAGTGAACACATATGTACATGTACAAAGAATTGTGACCCCTGAATATGATCAGTACTTATTATGCACATACAGTAGATGTAAGTAAAGCACAATTAAATATTTAGTAATTGCTCATAAGTATAACATTTGTCATCAATATTACAGCACTTTTTAGATGTGAACCCAACAACATATCCTGGATGCAACCAGTACTGAGTATGCATGGACACGATGAGTAGTGTATAAATTAATATAGGAAAAGGGTTTCTTTTCCATTTTTTTCTGGTCGTTAACTTCTGCTGTTTGTTGTTTTGAAAGTGGGGTAAAGTTGTCTTTTTTCACACTTCCTTTTGTGTTGGTATCCTTCTTTTTAAACAAACAGCTTTTTTCCACACGACACTTGAGGCTGTTACTGGTTTAATAGTAGTTTTTGTTTTAGGTAAATTCCATTCACAAATCTTGTCTGTGCTAGAAAGATCTAAAGAGGTTAGACCTGTTTTAACTGCATGTTCAACCCGATGAACTTGTGATTACAAGCTTCATGCATACCTGCTGTACATGTACAATAACCATTTAAAATCTTCCCTCCTACAACATGTTAGGGGGTCACCTTAGCCTTCAGAAAGCACATGTAACATTTTTCTCTAATGTTGTGAATAAACACTTTCTTTACCCACCCACAATCAAAGTACATATAAGCCTTTCCCGCCTTGTATTCATTCAATACACAGGACACAACTTCACCTGAGGTACTGAACTTTAGGTATGTGGCATTGTCTGTAATGTATATAGACGGCCAATTATCAACTCCAGGCTTCTCATATTTCCAACCAGAAGTAAGGGGAAATGGGTAGGGTATAACCTCGTTGTTGACAAAGAGCTTGGACTTGTATTCTTTCAACAGGCCCAACTCAGTCAGGTCCAAACAACTAAACTTAACATTGGACGCGCTTATAATTTGTTTTCTTTGTCGTTTTGAAATTTAAGGTTTGATTTCGATGATCACCACTTTTGAAGACAAAAAAATACACCAAACATATTATGTCCTATCTGGCTGCTAGTTCGGCGAAGCTGCCATCTATTGACATTTGTCTCTGTGAAAAATATATCTATAACGCATTTACAGACCAAAGTTTGAATTTCTCAATTGTTATATCACATAAACTATCCATGTTTTTACGTTTACCTCTAAGAAATCGACTTAGTTTATTTATTTTGTTTAAGGAAAGACCTTTGAAATGGATTCACATGTTTGCAGCTAGGATGATATTTTATAATAAACTGAAGAAAGGGAAGCCCTCAGGAAACAAGGCCTGAATGAGAAAACAGCAGCCTCGGTTTTATTGAAGCTGTTCATCAGTGGTAATGAAAGATGCCACACCACTTAACCTTTTTTTTAAAATATATGCCATTTTAAGACTATCCACCGCACAACTTTTCTCAGTTTTTGCTTTATTGATTTTATAAACAAGATTGAAAATTTTCATTTTATTCATATTTAAGGGAGGTAATAAGGTGTCAAATTACTTTTCTTTAATTTAATTTAAGCAAATATAGGTAACTTGCATTTTAAAAAGATTTTTCTACGGTTGAAAAGTAAAAGCATAATATATATCACATTTTAATGAAAAAATCTTGTTAATTTTTTTTATAAAAATACAAATGTGTATGCTTCAAATTCCATTACACAGGTTTTACCTTAAGTTTTACTGATCTTATACTGCTACATGTAATAAGTAATGGTGGGTCACTTCCGGAAAATTTACTCGAAACTACGTACACCTGCTAAATCGGAAGTCCTCTTTTCGGAACTGTCAGTGTGTGTAATAATACATGTGCTTTTTTAAATTTTGGTCCAGATAATATATAGGATTTTTTCTGCTCATAAAATAATTATAATAAAAACATTTTGTTTTCTTGTTTGCTATATCAAAAGAAAGCTGATCCATTCAAATGTTGCCCGGTGCAATATGCACCTGTTTCTCGTGTTTTTTATAACAGAACTAAACTTCAGTCAACGCTTTTTTTGTTTAAATGAAGATTGGTATGATTAGTACACTTTTTTACACATTTAAAATTTTTAAAACATTTTAAAACTTTCGTTTGAAATTGCCTCTTGCAATAAGTTAAGGTTTGTTTTGCTCACGTTGAATACCTTAACTTGCTAAGTTGATTAACCTCCTACTCCATGCTTAGAGTCGCGAAAGCACCATGTCAGTTTTGTTTGTAAACTGACCTATAGCTTGTTATAAGATAGCATTCTGCCTTTTTATTATCTCTCAGCTCTTTAACCAGAATTAACATTACATTGACAATGAATCATTCTCAACATCAACAACCATTGCAGCGGGTTTTTTTAAAATTATTTTGCAGACCTATTTAAGATGTTTTGAAGTTCTATCAAGCTCCAAACAACCATAAACGGGCACTAGATAGTCCCTGTTGGCCACAACACTGCATTACCCTGTCCAACAGCAAGGAAAGTTGCTGCTTTCTATGTGTTGTGGCCACATAAGGTTGGTTAAAGAGGCTAAACAAAGGACTCGATGTCATTTATTGTGTTCAGATTGGTCAACCAGCCAACACACTAGAACACTTCTTATCAGTGAATAAAGTTTCCACCAACGTCCACTCTTAATGTTGGACTTAAGAATATCAAACTGGGAAAAACTCTTATTTTGTCCACATGCAGTAACAGATAAGCCAAGCGCCAACAGACAACAACAACTAACTTCAGAGTTCCAAACAAAGCCGAATTATTAGATAGTAAGCGTACGAGGCAAGGTTTACTCATCGCCCAGTACCAATTGTTGGGATTAATTGCCATTGTCTGGACGTATTCGTCCCTTAAATGACTTCAAAGTTATTTATAATAGTAAAAGGTTAACAAGAATGTCAACTGATTTCGTGGTCACGAATGATAAACATGATCCTAACTAGTCCCCTTTAGTTCCTACCAGTCGTCAAGAATTGAATACGGCTACAATGTAGTACCCTATCCTAGGGAGACAGTACTTTTTTCATTGTGTAAGTGTCCGTATCTAATTCGGTTAGACAATACCATTTACGTCCCTACACCGATTCTATTCGGCCAACAACTTAATAAAAGTCCAATGTAAGCTCTACACGTGAACAGCTTTTACCAATGTTACATTTCAGGACCCACTAGATGAAACACATTGTCCCGTACTACCACTCTCTGCCAATCAAATTTGGCATATGCGCCAATTGCAAAAAAGGCCTAGGTCGAATTAGGGTGTTCAGTTGGGCAAGCCTAAGCACATGGTGTAGCCTCTTCTAAACAAAAGTTGACAGACAATGCACACTGCGACAAGAGGCTTAAGAACCAGTTTGTCATCTCCTTAAAAACTAACAAAGTTGTTTTGCGAGCTAATATTAAAAAGGTCCAATGCAACGTCCTATCTTTGAGTTTTAATATGACCCAAAACTGGCTCTAAACTGTCCCTAGATACAATGTTAGTTAATTACTATTTACCAGGGAAAGTAAGCCTACCTTGTGCAGAAATGGCCTAGAAATACATTGCAAAATTTGGTTCTAGCCGATTTCGCACATCTGACCCAATATTCACTTATCAAATATGGCCCAAGCCGATTTTAGTGGTCCAATTGTCAACGAGTTCCCTAACTGGCCGATAAATGACCCAAACTTTTAAAACAATTTGATCACTGCAATTGTCAAGTACATACATGCACTTAGTTGTGAGGAATTACAGAAACTGCCTTGGTGACAAGTTTAGACATATGATCCAATAGTCAGGTAAAGCCATATGCCAATTTCAGGGTTACTGATACTGAGCGTCAAACCCGGTTCGTAATGGTCCCTCACAATTGCTAGCTTTTGTACATAGCTACAATCGAGTTGAGGGTCTTTGTTGTTTCTATCACGTTATAATTATTGTACTAGCTACTTGAAGTGTTAATTTGAAATACTAAAGAAATTAATTGTAAACGCCCATTTGTGTGCTCCATGCAGTCTATTAAACCCCAAACAAGCCCCTTAAAATCACCTACCAACCCTAGCGATTCCGTTTCTAGTGATGCAAGTCGGTTTTGAAGGGTCTAATAGCATTGTTGTTGAAAACGTCACTCAAAACTGACTAAAAGCCATTGGTCAGATCAGGATTTAAGTTTATTTTGTCGAAACAAATTTGTCATCCTGACCGCTTCTGACACTAAATGACCCTAGAAGTGGTCAGTTCTAGTATGTGTCCACTTCTACAAGCACTCAGACCTCGAGGGTCACAGTAATATATTAGTACATGTACGCTACCCATCCGAGGTTGGTCCTGGAGCCAAATAAAGCTAAGGCTAAGTTGTGTGTTTACGATGCTTAACGATTCATTATGTAGCCCCTAATGAACGCTTCTTATGGTCACATATAGATCTACATTTAAGATGCTCAACAATTCTTTATGTAGCCCTTTAACAGACAGTAATTAATTTTAAAAAGGAGTTTATATTACACAATATGACACTAGAAACTTTAACATTAATTAGAAATACGTTGACATGTATGTCTCAATTGTTTGGTATATGTAAGTTCAAAAAATTGTATTTTCGTTAAGGGGAAATATGTTTTATATTTCTTTACACACAAATTACCAATCATTGCTTACAATTTTTTAAAACAGAGCTTTGGTGAATAAAATGATAAAATTGCAACATAAAATATACATACGTAACGTGATAAACTGTCTTATACTGAGACAATAAGAAAATGAAGAATGCCGGTTTCCAGAGCTATACAGCGTTTAACATCCAACAAGTGGAATGTTGTAGGAAACACTTTATACTCTAATATGATATAGTGATATATGTCTCATAAAATCCCACTAAGGAAGAGACCTATGGTCTAGGTAGCACATATACTAAATTGCTTGCCTACATTCATAGGTGACGACGTTTGCGATTTTCCGGTCGCTAGCGTGAAATGACGTTACGAGAAATCACGCGTTAAACGAGAGCGATACAGAAATTAAAAATCAATTAGCATAATAACGAAAAAAAGTAATATTTTCTTTGTTTTCGTCTGAAATGTTGTACATGTTTATATATTAAGATAGATTGTAGTCTTCGTTGTGATTTGCAAATGCTGACAATTAAGTATAGTTGAATATAACCACACAATCTTGTTTATCTCCCCTACCGTGCGTGCGCAAACTTCCGGGTTAAAATGCCTTTCAAATTAACATCGACTTTTCTGTTTTATCTACGAATGGCAGAGGATAATGTGTAAAGAAATGGGATAAATCGTTCGTCGATATCTTCTTAAAGGTAAGGAATTGAATGTTTTCTTTGTATTTAGTATTTAAAAAGTAACTTTGAGTTGAAAAGTAAATTGGCTGTTGACCCGGAAGTTAATATGTGACAGGTTGTTAAATGTCGTTTGTTTACATGTAACTTTGCACCGCCAAATTTGAACGATGTAAAAATGATAACTTAAAACCTTTTTTATTTACCAGTTAACTTAATTTTTTTACAATGGCTTCACAATCGTCAACCCAGAGTACCATCCCATATGAACTGTCTCAATGTTCAGCCCAATAGTGAAGAGTTCAAAGAAAATGAGTGTGTGAACAAATTCTTCAGCAATGGTTGTGGCTGTTTAAAAATTCACGGAAAGCCGTGCAGTAATGTTATTTCCCGGGACAGTGCTGTAATGTATAGGGAACACTGCCTTGAATTGTCTAAGGAAGAAACGGATTTAGTGATAAAAGGACAGTTGCATTCTTTAAGAAATGTGAGTAGTAAAAGAAGCCAATCGGGTCAGGACCATTTGAGAACTGTAATTGGGCAAAAGTATTTTTTTTCAAGGACAGCAGATCTGCCGTTAGACCTTTTGTTTTTTACATACTGTAGTGAACGAGCCCAGCGCCGCATTTCGCATAGTAGAATTTAACCCTAACAGTATGGTGAAAACTATCTTTCCGGATGTAAACATAATTGTAGGCATTCTGCATTTCTACTGTAGGTAAATCTTAAATTAATCTTCATAAGTGATGAGAATTGTAGAACATTATTTATTACAAATACATTGATTATTAGCGATGACTATGATTTAAAACAGATTAATTATTCCATTGTGATAACTAGTAGAAGGTTATAATGCCTTTATTCCCCGAGTGTATGTAGTTAGCGTAGGCAACATTTACCTATTTGTGAAATGGTATAATCCAATGATACCACGTGACCTGTAGTATATAAGCCGCTGT
>Ga0224511_10001241_pt1 | contig 14943 bp, 14 predicted proteins | sample SF_May12_sed_USG_2_FD_169988 | JGI IMG/M metagenome (GOLD analysis project Ga0224511, IMG submission 169988) | Sediment microbial communities from San Francisco Bay, California, United States - SF_May12_sed_USGS_8_1 | ecosystem: Environmental > Aquatic > Marine > Sediment | place: USA...
TCGCCATGACAATTGTGCTTTTTATTATACGTACATGTAGATTACTGCTTACTTGTAGTTAAAAAGTAAGTTGAGTAAGTTGTAAACAATTATGGCCAAAAGATTCATACATTACATTAACCTGTACATTTCAAATAAAATTGCGTATTTGTTCTTACACGGTTGCTTTACTTTGTATGCACGATTTGGTATCCATGTACAGCCTGCACACATATTGCAACCGTTTTCAAGCTTTTTTTGTGGTTTTTAGTGTACTTGCATATTTCAATTGTTTCAGCCAGCGGAACCAAACCGAGGATATAGATCGTGGAGGGACACATGTTGAGTACGCGAACGGTCAGAATGACCACCTGTACCAAAACACTTTTTGAAAATGTTATAATTATGTAGATGAAGAATTGATTTTTATTTATCGCGCACATATTGATTATAAACGTTCAGATGGAGGTTTGAAAACTCCGTGAAGCGCGCAAATTTGTATCTTTAGTCTGTAAATACATCATGTTATTAACTTTTAAAATTTAAATAACATGTCGTCAACTTTCAACGTTGTTACGGTTGTAAATGTCCACTTGTAAAAGCGAAGCCAATTTCTATTGGTTATGCACCGTTCTACAAATTCAAACTCCTCCCATATGCGGTATATTTTCTTTGATGGTGTGAAAGCGTTTATCACAAACATAAAGTATGATTTTGTTTGTGATTTCTATGTCAGATTGTCACCTGCTAATATGATCCTAATCTATTGTATTAAAATTGATCATGACCTGTTATAAATGATCATGATTGCCAGTTTCGGATTTCTCAATTGGACATTGCGATGAATTGTCAACATATTTGTCGTCAAGTGTTGTTAGTAGCGAAACATTATCAATAAACATGCGATCCTTTTCTGTTGTTAAGTAGTTAAACAATACATTGTGAACATGTTTTGACAAGGGCGCGGAGCTGATAGTGAGCTGGCACTTTTTTAAAAAGAGAAAAGCATTTGTTTACCATTGAATAGCTTTTTATCTCGTATAATAATACAATAATGTCCCTCTGTATGTACATATATAACTCTATTGTGATTGAGGCAAAGGAAGGAGTCAGACCCCCAGCTTCTTAAGACATTGGCCACCATACTAAACAATGTTGGTCATGTGTTACTAGTAGTACGCCCTCATTTACGCCTCGTGTACGCCATCTATGATCAGTGTGGTGTAGAACAGTTTAAAGCTAACCTAGTTAATGTGCCTACCCTTTAAAGACCAGTGTACATGAATAATAGATCTTGCGACACAATTCGTTAATCTTCAACCAAGATGTCCTAGCATCACTTTGTTATTAGGTCGTGTCCCAAGTACATAGTCTGATCATATAATTATTGTGTTTGACATTCTTAAAGCAGTATACGTGTTACGTAATCTGCTCATTTTGTTTATGCAAAATGATGTAAACACTGTTTGTTGTTGAGCGTCTCATTGTGTGTTAGCCCATACCAGTGAAGACATTTTCCGTATTGTGTGGCTAGCATTGTATCTTTTTAACTTCTGATTTTTTTGCTAACTTGCTTATGTTATATTGTTGTGGGTAGTTATTATATATTTCAATAAGTATTGTATTCTAAGCATCCTGTCATATTAAATTTTCCTTTTTGAATTTTTAAAACACTAACTCTTTTATGCTAAAAGGTTTATGTTATGCTGAAAGGTTTTTGATAAACCTGATGGATTGTAACGTTCACATGTTTAGCAAACGGATTTCAAGGCAATCCAATTGTGTTTACATGTGGGCCGCAACTTTGAATTGCCTTTGAGCTGTTTTTGTTAATTCCATTTCTTGTGTTCCAGGTCTTTGTCTCTGATGATTAAGTGATCTGTAAAAGTGGTGTTACATTTACATAAAACCCACCGTTTACAACTTACTATGCTATTGATTAAAAAAAGAGTAACAAAACTGTTACAACGTTTATTTTGGTGGAAAGAGTGGACAATTAAGACAACAAATAAAACAAACCAGATACATACGCAACCGCAAAACATTTGTTTTTGTTTTGTGAACTGAAATGAAAAAATAGGTAAATTGGATTTATATACTATTCAAATGAGTATTTATTGTTTTATATAGGATGTCTCAAAATTTGGACTAATACCCTCGCACCGCTTAGTCAAACGTTTTATAACGCCCGACAACAAAATATTCCAAATATAGCGGACTTAAATACTTAAATGTTAAACAAAAAATGTTAATATTTTCAAAGTAATAAGACCACTTTCTGTTCTTCCTGAGGACTTTCTCTTTTCTTAGTTGAAATAAACATATTAACATGGGTATACAATAATACTCTTATGACAGGTAATGTGAACATCCTAAACAAAGACGTTGAAACCTATGTACTTCCAAGTTATAAATACATACATATTATAGGTAAAAATAGTTTGTATAATACAATTATTAGAACAAATATTAAGATTACAGTGAAATATGTGGCGTTGTTATATTTTCGCTTTTTGCAAAACTATATTGGTGCGAATTCGTAATCGACAAGAAAGTTTCACACGCTTAATAACAAGTAAAGCATTAATGCTGTAACAATGAAGCATGCCTATTATCAAGTTTATCTTTATTTAATACAATAAAACAATGCGTTATTATAACTTATGAATTACTTTATCAATTACAATGAAATAGTCTGTAATTTAAAACTGCGAGTTTTAAAGAAAACATCGAATGACAAATATTTATCTTTGGTCGACAATGTTATACTTGTACAACAATTAACAAGAAAAACGCAAGCACAAATGTACAATAAAGAGGCCGGAACAATACACGATTTCTTTAAAGGAGTAATAAAAATCGACTCTATTCTACGAGACTTAAAGACAGAATTACATATAAATAAAGATGTTATATAGTGAGTTCTATAAGTGCGTAAACATATTATGTTTAAGCACTTTGGTTAGTATTTTTTACATTCTGAAAGGTTTATGAACATAAGACTTATTTGGAATAAAAAACAACAATATCCTGAAAAATATAATGTAATAAGCTTTCAAGTTTGACCAAAAAACAGATGTAACTAGTCTGCAAAAATTTACAAGGATCCAACACAACAACGTAAAATAAAAAACAACATTGTTCGATATCTCCAGTGCCGCACTTGTGAGAGCATACTGTGACGATACACGTTTTCCCAGTAAATTTCTAACCTTTCTTGCACCGGTAGTTTTTAAGTTTAATAAAATGTAAAATATCAAAATAATGTTAAATGTAAAAACCAGGCAAGTTTGATAAAAGGCAGTGCGCACAATTAACAAAATGGAAACGGCTGCAAAACCTATAGATTTTAATAATAACATTTTTCTTTTGTCTCAATTAAACATATCAATGCGATACGTGTTGTTGATGGTTTATGGCTGTTAGTTGGTGTACATTTAGTGATCATCCATAAATGATTTATAAGTAGAATGTGAAAATTTCATCACTACGCCAATGTGTGTGTTTCGTAAAAGTCCTGTTTGAAGTTGGGCCGTGTAAACATGTGACCCTCAATTGGCATTTGTTCAGCACTCTGCAAAACCCTCTATAGCGAAACACTGCATGTACGTCCAGCCCCAGCCTACAATCCAAGAGCAGCGTGATCAGGTTGGCTAGTGGCTGCATTCACCGCCTTCTTATCGCAGTAATGACGAAGACTGTAGCGCTGAGTTTCTGAGTTGGCATTTCTCGTTTGGTGTCTGAAACAAAACACTTAATAAATGTGGGTGTGAATTGAAAAAGACTTTGTAACGACGCGACTGTAAAGCAGCTGACCTCCAGAATATACAAATACGAATAATATTGTTAGAAATCAAAATAACTGTTAAAACCTACATAGCTTCACTTTTTTGCTTTGAAAACAGACAATTTGCTCTTCTGCACCCGGATATGTCTAATATACATAACGGCTACTGCGTTAGTAACGCAGTAGATTATGCAAAGAAAAACGATGTTTTACCAACGATTTTGTAAACTTTCTGACTTGAATTAAGGGGTCAGTATTAATGGATTTCTCCACTAAACATAACTTGACTAGTATTTACCTTTTTGTATTTTCATTTTTTATTTTTTAAGCATCTGGAGGTTAGCTGCGTTAAAACTAACAAATTGTATTATATTTTAATTGTTTTAAGTTATATATAGTTACCGAATGGAGTGAATAAGCACCGTTATACAAATACTTTAGTTTCATCTCGTTATTGTCCTTTCTTTTTGTTCTTAAGGTAAGCTGATCACAAAAAGAATTATTTGTATTAAGTGGGCCAGAATGTCACGTGATAACTTTTTTCCAGATATGGAAAATCTTTTGTTAGACATGATTTGAACGGCAGCCGGGAAAATGTCCATTCTGTGACGACGTGTGCTAAACATTTGGTCTTAGCGTACGTCTGTGCAGTTGTTCTTTACATTTGATGATTTAAGAAATGGTACTCAAACCCTTTACAATACATATTATTATTTTTTGCATTCCTATCTTTCTTTCAATGTCGCCCAGCTCGAAAACTAGAATCATTTGAGACCACATATCACATACACACCATCAGTAGATTGCCATGCAATTTACCTGTAATATCGTCGTACTTTCAAGACTACAGTTGCTACGATAACGCCGACAAGAAGAACGCCAATAACTACTGCGAGAACTAAACATTCCATGTCGGAACAGAATTTTTGTCGGTCAGTACCAGGAGCGGTGGGTACGTCTGTAATACCAGGAACAAACATGTTAATGTAAAAGTAAGACAGTAAACAATGGACGCCTTTTTCAGGTCATATAATCTGGCTGATCAGGCAAAATGCCTTGTTGATACTCCTAGTCCTAGTTCTAACTGAATGTTTGAACAAGGTAACATTGTAAACATAACTTTTGAGAAGGATTGTGAAAGTCAATAACAGTATGTTTGGTAAAAAATAGTATGTTTAAAGGGGTATAAAGTAGGTTATAATGCACTCTCGTAAAAATAATTTTTGACTTTGGGCTACATATCGCACATTCTGTGACATATGTCTGCAGTGTCTTTATAAAACCATGGTCACAACCCGCCGTACGTGCGCGCCGTCTTCGTGCAAAAACATACACGCACGTCACACATACTAGGGGTGAATCCGTAGTCCGCACGCAGCTCGAACGCAGAAAAGGTTATGCATTTACTAAACATGCCACGTCCAGTCTGCGTGCTCCCAAATCCATACCGAGGCAGTACCCACTACTTACGGATTCCTAAATTTGGCCCACGTTTTTGCAAAAAGACTACACTCACTTGCAAGAACCGTGGCTTAAATCTCATTATTATACAATTTACAGCTATATTCATAACGTGTATGCATAATATTTAATGTTATTTTTGAAGAATATAATTATATATGTTTGAAAGTATAAAATATACATATATGCTGTTGAATGGAAAACAAATGTCATACCAAATATATATAATAAACGTATTTACATGTATAACATAATCATTATATGCACATACCAATAATGCAGGAACATGTATTTTGTTGCTTATCATTTGGATTGCGTGTTGATAAATGGTTATACAACAAATCTACTAAATTTGACTTTGCAGTAAATAACAAATATAAATAAAGTTGTGTAATGTTGTGTTAAATACCTTTGGATGTTTTGATAGAGTCTTGTGGAAAAGTAGAGTTTTCAAGAGAGCACCCCAGGACTTCTATCCGCAGACAAGGGTAGACAAGCCAGGTCAAAGGATAAAGGCGGACACATAGCGCGGTTACAGGTGTCGAAAGCTGGTTGTTAACAACGAAATGTCGATCTGTGTTTCCTTCAAATATCTGGTAACGAAACGATAAATTATAAAAATTGGGTTCTTTATTCATCAATAAAATTAAACAATAATGGTTTAAAAATAAAAGTACTTATATAATTTTATACTACATATAATGTGGTTTTAAAACGATATCATATGTACTAATATAAATGGAGGAGATGTTCAAAGAATAAATGTTGTAAACAATGTGGACAAGTCAAGTTTATGGGCACCACTAAGACACCGCCTATTTTCGACCGTACAGTCATGTTATAAAATAATGTTATGCTTTTATTATAGATTTTCAAATCTTGGTACCTTAGGGATATAGTGTTTTCCCCTTAGAACCTTTGTGAATTGCATAGTCTCTCTTCTCTTAATAAGATCTATGTATATATCTACTCAGTTAATAAGTTCCAAGAGTCTACCAACACTTTCAAAATATGAAAGAAGAATAGGGTTCACGTTCCACGCACTTCTTTATGAGTTTTTACATGATTAATGTCTTCCAGAATATATCTGTAAAACTTGGAAAAATCTTGAATCTGTTCATCGGTAGAAATGAATGATGCCACACCGCTGACGCCCCCGTAGCGCATGCGCTTTCAAAATGCTTTTATAGTATATGCCCCAGACAAAACTCAATCATTGTTTGCATCAGTGATCGTAGAGAAAGTGTGCTGCGTTTATCCCTGACCCTAAGATTCATTGTCTAGTGTTCTTCAGACTTAAGTAATCAGGCAGCACATTCTGTTATTTTCAAATAACTACTTGTGTTCCAATAAAATGAAATTGATGCTGTTGTCATTCGTTTTTAATACAAACAAGAAATGTCTTTAAAAAGACAAAGGGCGTCGGATTATAAAAGGAAAACAGTACTTGTACATAAATCTTACACAGATGACGGAAAACTTAGAATGATTATTGTCAAGGATCAGTGGACAGCTATTTTGGCGAACTTTGTTAGAAAGTAAGGGATGTCTTCAAAATCCGTTTAGGACATTTATTACTTGTGTAATGACAGACAGAGGCAGGAAAAACTTGCAAGTCTTATCTTGTACACAAAGCACATTTTCAAGTCAATAACATTAAATGACATTTTCAACTCAAAAGTTGTTGCGTTATATAATCTAGACAAATGAACTCCTAGTCGCAAACATGGAGAACAATAAATATAATTTATTCATAAAATAAAATGTATTTATTGTTCCAGGTTTTAATTTAATTTATTACTTATAATAGTGGAATTAAACTTCTTAGATTCAATTAACTTCCAGAGTTATATCTAACCTTCTTGCAAATTTTACAGCATAAACTTATTGCATGACTCTCAAAGTGTGCCCGGTAATCTGGACGTAGTGAGGCTAACGTAATAATTATTGGGTAATATGTCAAACTTTTTATTATAAACCAGTCACATCTGGAGACGTAATTCATTTTATCCATAAAATATTTTGTTTGACACGTAACTGTTTTTTGTTTCAATATCAAAAACACTTTAGAAAGCAATACCCCAAAAATTTAATCTACGAACGTTTCCAATCGAAAACGGAATTTTCTCGTGTCTCCCCACACGTCATTTTCAGTGCTTATGAAATCATCCAATAGAACGGCGGATTGCTGAAATTCCAGACAGACGTCATGATACAGACATCTAGGTCAAAAAGGATATTAGACAGCTACGCCGAAAAAAATCTAACAGGTTTTAAATGGCTAAAATTACCTCTGGCTAAAAAAGGTCATTTGGTGAATAGATTTTACGAGTAGGATAAATGTAATCTTCCTGTTTACTCTTTTTCTTACAGTTTCATATTATTAAACACATAATCATAATAATCCTAAAAAGTATATAAAAACGATGATTTTCTGGTCAAATAAAGCAATTTAAATTGTTCCTTTGCTTTACATTTTAATAAGTTACAAAGCTGAAACATGCTTACTTCAAAACTGTGTTTGCCTCACGAGAAAGAACTATTGTCCCAATAAAGTAGATAATTGTCAAAAATATAACTACAAAGTATTTAAGACAATTCCTTAAATTACAAACGTTTTTTTATTAGATCACAATTCTCTTGAATGAATTAAGTGTAGAATATTATCAAAAAAAATATGTGCCTACATACACTGTTTTTCAATATTGTGTATTCAATTTAGAAAAAAGTCTATGAATAAATATAAAAAAGAATGTCAAATTTGTGCAATTATTATAAACTACAAAGATTTTAAACCAAGAGAAGCTATTTATTTTATTGATGGTACTTAAATAAAAAATAAATTAGGTTAAACTATGACATTTCTCTAGTCAAACACAAAAACAATGAATATGATTAGGGGGGTTGTAAATTCTATTTTTTTCATGAGACCCTGTTTATTTTATGTGGGTTATAGTAACATCAATAAATCAACATCAATTTTTGAAATTTGAACCCAGTAACCCAGTAACCCCCTATACATACCCTCTGAACGTCGGACACGCCCATTTCCCCCAAAACTCACACTATATGAAGAAATACTAATTATTTTTGTAATATTTCAGCTTCCAATATATCATTTTGTTAGGTATTCTGGTTGCTGTGTCCAAAAATGATGTTAAAAAGACAATCGGGTGAAACATTATTTTATTAAATAGAAAAGAACCCCTAAAATATGACATTTTCGGGTCATTTTCCAAAACATATGTAAAATCCCTAAACTCAATGACTTATAAACCAGATTTGTCCAATTTAAAAATAAAATCATTGTATACATTAACAGAGAATGTGGCAACAACTACAATTGTATAAAATAGTCTCTTAATGTTTAAGATTTGTTAAAAAATAAGCTGTGCATATAAGTTAAAGCTCCATTGAAATCCTTATATGTGACGCTTGTTTTCGAAATTACCATGCTCGGAATTGTTTTCATATTAGTTGTACACATGTTCAGATGGATGTTTCTATATTCTTGCATTAACAATATTTCTTGTTTTGGGCACAGCTAGGGATGTATCTCTTGCATAGCATACTTTAAGATAATTTTAGTGTTTTCAACAATATTTGGCTTCTGTGTGTATGAATCTACTTGCTCACTAGATGTAAAGTGTCCTCCTAGAACATTCAGTTGTTCTTAATCTCTAATTTTCTCACTGTCCACTGAAACAATAGCTATCTCTTCTTATTTGTAAACCCAGTGTTTGGTAAATTCTACTTGCTTTTTATTCCACTCAGTTTCTGCAACTTTACCTCTACCGCTGACCAAACCTGTATACTTTTTATATGATCTTGATGTTTGTTTCTCAAAACAATCTGCTAACTTAGATTTTACTTGCATTTATAATGCAGAAGTCAGTTGTTATGCACCGCTACATTGAACTTCATAATGGATAAATCCTTCTGGTCGTTCCGCTGTCAAAAAGTGTATTAATGCCTTTTCCTGTTTTGCTGAGTCCATCCTTGGAGGAAAAAATTCTGTTGTACCCTTGTCGTTGATTCCTAATATGTCTTCTTTCTGATTTCTATATATTCATACCAATTTGACTACATCTAGCAATACTAATTATTCCATATTGATATCTGCATTCCAAGAGCTGCACCATGACTTTACAAAGACGGGTCCTAGTTACTTGTTGAACGTGAATTAACCAGCTTTCAAATTTGTATCACAAGAATGATTCAATCAAACTAAGTATGCTGAGAATATTTGTATTGCAATAAGCAAATCGTCTGGCCATTTTCATAGTTATATAGTTATAGTAGTGTCAATGTTACTACCATACTTGGCTGAAGGTTTTATCAATTAGAAAAGGGACATTTTGGGTTCATGACAATAGTACCACATAATATGCAGCTCCAAGGATAGACTCAGCAAAACTGCACGAGACATCAATACACTATTTGACATGAGAACGACCAGTAGGATTTATCAACTATGAACTTCAACATCGCGGTGCAAAACAACTTACTTCTGCATCATCAGTGCATGTTTAATAAAAGTCGGCATATTTATTAGAGAAACTACCATCAGGATTATGTATGTAAAGGTTTGGGTCAAAGGAGAAAGTGGGGTGTAAAGTTCCAGAGATTTAGACTGAATATAACAAAATCAAGATGAACCTATAAAACTAGGCTAATAATAGAAAGATATAGCTAATATTTCATTGGACAAACAAATCATTAGAGCTCAAGAACAATTGAAATTTCTAGGAGGACAATATACATCTAGTAAGCAAGTAGATTTACACCTACAGAAGCAATATACATGTATTGGTGAAAACACTAAAATTAGCTGACTTTATCCTTTAAGTATGCTATGCAAGTGATACATCCATATCCGTGCCTGAAACAAGTGATATTTTAGGCTATTGCCAGACTATAGAATTTAGAAACATACATCTGCACATGTATGCAATTAATAAAAAAAAATTCCGAGCATGGTAAATTCGAAAACAAGCGCCACACTTTGGATTTTAATGGAGCTGTAACTTATATGCACAGCTTATTTTTTATCAAACTTTAAACATTAAGAGACTATTTTTATACAACTGTAGTTGGTGCCTTATTCTCTGTTAATGTTATCAATGATTCTATTTTTAAATTAGACATATTTGGTTTATAAGTCATTGAATGTTAGGGATTTTACATAAATTTTGAAAAATTACTCGAAAATGTCATATTTTAAGGGTTGTTTTCTATGTTTTAAGAAATTGGTTCACCTGATTGTCTTTTTAACAACATTTTTTAACTCAGCAACCATTACAACATACAAAATGATATATTTAAAGCAGACACATTTCAATAATAATTAGTATTTCTTCATAAAGTGTGCGTTTTTGGGGGGAAATGGGCGTGTCCGACTTTCGAAGGGTATGTACAGGGGGGTTACTGAGGCCAAAGATATTTTTTTAATGTTTATTCTTGAATAATATTACCACCACCATATTTAAAGCAGGGTCTTGCATTGCAAATATGAAAAAATAAAATTAACAACCTCCCCTAATATGATATATAAGCCAAGAGTGTGTCTTATCAATCAGTTTTATTTTTGTTCAGACTCAATATTGTTGTTTTCGGCAATTGATAAAATTGATAAAAACACATTTATACTTTTACAGCGATGTAAAACTACTATAAATATTTATTTTTTAAAACGTTGAAAACGAAACAAATATCCATTATGATTTATTCAAGTATTTTTACTTTATACACATGGAGAAATTTTTATTAGCATATGTATGACCTGTAACACGTATTGTTTATTATTTCAAATAATCTTATTTGTATAAAAATAGGTCTTATTTTTTATCAAACAATAAATGGCAAAACACAAATTAATATTTTACAGTTTACATGAAGTGAGTATAATCTTACATGTTAAAGACATACACCAGTAGGTTGTTAATATGATAAATCACTTGATATAGAGACAGGGGTGGTGATACCTCAATCCCCATGCATACAGAGGACTCATATGTTTTAACCCTGTGAAGTGCATACAGCCAAATTGTGTCTTTACATTGTGATATAGTATAACAGCCCATAACCTCCTTTTTATCATTGTCTTTTATATAAAAGTTCATTATGGTTGATGCAAAATAGCATAATTGCATAAGACAGTCGCTCGTCCCGAACATTGCCGCACGGTCGATAATAAACAATATTGTATATATTGGAAATTTATGAGATGGGTCAAACAATACAAAATTAAAGTTGATTTGTCTAGTTTTTTTAATAAATAAATATGTTAAAATATGTTGAAGAAAAAAACAGCTCCGTACCATGTCGTTACCATTGACGCCCATCAGACTTGTGAAATGTACACAGTCTCGACTGTATTCAATACGGAAGGTCTTCACCCACTGATCGATGTCTGCCCGACCTTGTGTTTGAATGCCAACTACCGAACTCGCGTACATAAACTTAAACTGAAACAGAAATTTTAATTAGCCTCAAAATTTAAAACGCCAACGCAGGGGTAGGGACCTAAAAATTGTCGCCCCGTACTACATCATTGTGTAATTATATTTTCCTGGTCCTTAGGGATCACGGGTTGTCTGAACAAATTGTTTACGTTTGACAATAGAGTTCAGCTCACGCGATATAGGCGTCAGTGGTGTAGCATTCTTCATTACCATTGATGAACAGCTTCAATAAAACTGAGGCTGCTATTTTTCTCATTCAGGCTGTGCTTTTGAAGTAGTTCCGTTTTACTGAGTTAAATTTAGCTCGATGGGAAATGGTCGTTCTTACTTTGTATACAAACACAGTTTCCGACTATATACAATGGCTCTTAGATATTATATGTTTATTGGACTTTATAGATAACCAAGATTACTGCTGTTGCTGCTGTTGCTGCTGCTGCTGCTGCTGCAGCTGCTGCTAAAAACAAACACAACAACAGAAACAAAAACGCTAAAATGGGCGTTCACATGATCACACGCTCGACTATCACCCTGTCAGTGATCCTAAATACTGGGGATAAGATGTGAAATTCCAACGCATGTAGCGCCTAGGATGTAATAAGGGCATAAATTGGCCAAGGAAAAGAGTTGCCAGACTAAATTTAATTAAGTAGGAATCTGTAGATATCAATGTGAAGAAATTTATGAAGTTATAATGGTAATTGCACAAATAGGTTTTACAAATATCACAATTTATAAGACTTCTTAACCATTGAGTTAACGCCGAGGCTAACGACAAAGACCAGTAAGTATAGTAAAAGAATAAACACGACTAACACATTGCAAAAATCATGATAAATACTGTCTTGTGGACTGAATGCATCGATTGAAGTCAAGCTATTTAACAGATTTAACGTAATTGGTTCAAACGTAAATTAACAAATTCAACTTGCAAAAAGTAGTGTTTTCGGCACAGGTGTACACATTTGGCGTAGGGACAAGTGGTTCACTGACCTGTATGTACATATTGGGCTTAAGAACAAGTGTTTCACTGACCTGATTGAACATATTGGGCGTAGGAACAAGTGTTTCACTGACATGCATGTACATATTGGGCGTAGGGACAAGTGGTTCACTGACCTGTATGTACATACTGGGCGTAGGGGCAAGTGTTTCACTGACCTGTATGTACATATTGGGCGTAGGGACAAGTGTTTCACTGACCTGTATGTACATATTGGGCGTAGGAACAAGTGTTTCACTGACATGTATGTACATATTAGGTGTTGGAGCTAGGTATTCACTGACCTGTAAGTACACATTGGGCGTAGGGACAAGTGTTTCACTGACATGTATGTACATATTAGGCGTAGGGGCAAGTGTTTTACTGACCTAGATGTACATTTTGGGCGTAGGGACAAGTGTTTCACTGACCTGTATGTACATGTTGGGCGTAGGGGCAAGTGTTTCACTGACCTGTATGTACATATTGGGCGTAGGGACAAGTGTTTTACTGACCTAGATGTACATATTGGGCGTAGGGACAAGTGTTTCACTGACCTGTATGTACATATTGGGCGTAGAGACAAGTGTTTCACTGAACTGTAAGTACATGCTGGGTGTTCGAGCTAGGTATTCACTGACCTGTAAGTACATATTGGGCGTAGGGACAAGTGTTTCACTGACATGTATGTACATATTGGGCGTAGGGGCAAGTGTTTTACTGACCAAGATGTACATATTGGGCGTAGGGACAAGTGTTTCACTGACCTGTATGTACATATTGGGCGTAGGGGCAAGTGTTTCACTGACCTGTAAGTACATATTGGGCGTAAGGACAAGTGTTTCACTGACCTGTATGTACATATTGGGCGTAGGGGCAAGTGTTTCACTGACCTGTATGTACATATTGGGCGTAGGGGCAAGTGTTTCACTGACCTGTATGTACATATTGGGCGTAGGGACAAGTGGTTCACTGACATGTATGTACATATTGGGCGTAGAGACAAGTGTTTCACTGACCTGTATGCACATATTGGGCGTAGGGACAAGTGTTTTACTGACCTGTAAGTACCTGCTGAGTGTAGGAGCTAGTTATTCACTGACCTGTATGTACATATTAGGTGTTGGAGCTAGTGTTTCAACCTTGGATGGGCACCACGCTGCTGGAGTAAAGTGCAAGCGAGCCGTGTCGGGTCCATGATCGTAATCCAACTCGCTTGATGCCGTTATATGAGAGACCGGAATAGGAAATGGTCCGTTATCTAATTCCTCATCACATGTTCGTACTATGTTCCCATGAAACATTGAAGTAAATTATTGATGTACTAATCCGGCATTTCGTTTTAACCATGTTGACCCTTAATCGTACATGTATATTACATCAGTATTTGCTGTATGTCTAATAATAAGTATAAAATTAAACGGTTGCATGTTAATTTTTCGGTTGAAATTACATAAGTATAGCTATTGCATTGCACGTATTTTGTTTATTTTCCTTCAAAAACGTATTGTACGAAATGTCACATATAGCTGCCAATAGCGGGAAACAAAAAACAACTGTCGTCTTTTGTTGCGGGTAAATGTTTACATATTTCTTAGGTATTATATGGCTAAAATCAACTCTAACTAAATGGTAAACATATTGCTTAAGTTTAATCGAGCTCATAGGAAGTGATCCCTGTTTTGCTTAAAAAGACACAAGAAGCAGAAAATTATCCATTTGTATAAATCCTGTGTGAAGACCAGTTGTGTAATAACGTGGTATTTTGCAGCAAGTATTGTGTTAAAAAACTGTTGTTAAAATGTTTGTGAATTTTTTAGGCCTTTGGGACGTCAGACTTTATTGCCAGAATGTTTGATGGTTTAAAATTGCGTTCAACACTATTACTTGCTTAAATGTCAGCAAGTTATATCTACGTGGGCGTCTTTTGTATGGTCGTAAATGTCAGCAAGTTATATCTTCGTGGGCGTCTTTTGTATGGTCGTAAATGTCAGCAAGTTATATCTACGTGGGCTTCTTTTGTATGGTCGTAAATGTCAGCAAGTTATATCTTCGTGGGCGTCTTTTGTATGGTCGTAAATGTCAGCAAGTTATATCTACGTGGGCTTCTTTTGTATGGTCGTAAATGTCAGCAAGTTGTATCTACGTGGGCGTCTTTTGTATGGTCGTAAATGTCAGCAAGTTATATTTACGTGGGCGTCTTTTGTTTGGTCGATGAACAGATGAGTTGTACAAAAACGACCGAGTGTCGCGCGGAGAAATTAAATTCA
>Ga0224511_10001242_pt1 | contig 14933 bp, 6 predicted proteins | sample SF_May12_sed_USG_2_FD_169988 | JGI IMG/M metagenome (GOLD analysis project Ga0224511, IMG submission 169988) | Sediment microbial communities from San Francisco Bay, California, United States - SF_May12_sed_USGS_8_1 | ecosystem: Environmental > Aquatic > Marine > Sediment | place: USA...
TTCGCTTTAAAGTATTGTTTATTTCAAATTTGCTTTTTAACCCATATTGTATGAGACTTGAAATGCATGTGTGATTTTGCCAACTAGATACACTTATTAAATAATTTAATTTGATTGTTAACGTTTTTTACACATGCTTGTTTTTTGTTGTTGGCCTTTTGTGTGATCATGTTAAAACAGAGCTAAGTATTATGATGTTGATAGTAGATCTATATAATAATAAAATGCTACAAATGTATGAATTCTCTTAGATAAGATACACATTTGTTTTTTTATTTATTATGTCACTGTATTTTGAACTTTAAGCAAAAAATTATTAAAACTAAATTAAAATTAAAGGATTTTTCATTTCACTAAGTACTGCCCCCAATGACTCGACATTAGGACAAAATAATGAGCGTTTTTATACACTTCGAACTCTTAAAGATGCTGAGTCTGTTTCTTTATACCCTTAAAATCGGTTGCAAGTCTCTCAATATGTTAAGTATACTAAATACTGTTTCGACGCAATGGGTCGAAACGTAAATTTTTATAAACAAAGCCGAATTTGCGGGCAACACATTTTCAACAAATTCATTTTTTTCTGTAATATTTTTACACGTATGGATAACTATATTTGGCATTTTCTAATAATTACGGCAATATGTTTCACTGCTTAAATATGGTTAATATGTAAGATGTAAACCATTCTGACCTAAAAGATACAGGCATAGTATCTTTAAAACATGCTAACAAGTTAAGAATCTGATTTGTAACAATGCCAATAAAGATATTTGTTTGGTTTTTAGTCTTGTTAAAATAAAGAAAACGAACATACTTGTAGAATAGTGTTGCTAACGTATTTTTTGGGGGCATAAGCTAGTGATTTAAGACATTATATGAATTTTTTCTATGTCTCGTTTTTATTACAATTGCTAGATGTACACGAAATTACATATAAGTAATTCATGCTACTTTTTGTACAGATCAAATATGGCGCGACAATATGGCGGTTGTTATTGTATTATACGGTTTGCTTAGACGCGTTATTTTTGTACACATGCACCCTATGTACATGTTTTAAAAATAAACCGAAATAATAATGTTGCAAATATATTAGTTTTGATTATCATGGTCATTTATAAAAGCACTTGGTCAATTTTCATCCAATGGATTACCACTAGTGGATCCCGGCGAGCGCACCCCCCCCCCCAACGGATGCGGACATTTCCTTTTAGCACAAACGCTTAATTCCTCATTTCTTCCCATCAGTTATGATTCATTTAAGAAAAGTACTGAAACGGGAGAAGATTGAAGTTCGCGGAACTGTGCATCTGAAACGGTGCATTTTATAGTGGCGGATTTGACCTTGGGGAGGGCGTGGACTTTGTCAACGTGGGGGGGTGATCATCAGTGAAAGTGTTGAAGGTTGAAGCAAAAGTCATTTTTAGCGTGTTTTGGTCATATTTCCATTAAAATTATGTTATAAAATTAACCGCGAGCAGTGCGAGCGAAGAAGAAATTGAGTAAGATTAGCGTTTTGTGCACAAACAATCATAGGTCCGCGGCCGTTAGTTACATGTACACAGACCCCCCCCTCCCCCTGGGTCCGCTAGTGTTTTATACTGTTTAAGAAGTAGTAATAGTAATAATGGGTGTGCATTAACGTTGGTTTTCTGCCACATTTAAATAATTTACAGGCTGCATGTATACTGGGTACAGCCTCGAATTGAATTTGAGCACCACATACCTTTTTATGTATAATTATGTTTCTCATCGAATTCAAATTCAATTTGAGGATGAGTGTCACGCTGTTTAGGTTGAGTAACAACTACATGTCTTCGTTGAGAACCACAACCGGTGACGCTTTGTTTGTACCCAGTGATGTACATTTTTGTATATCAGCAACCCCGCTAGAACCACAACCGGTGACGCTTTGTTTGTACCCAGTGATGTACAGTCAAACCTGCATTAACGGCCACCTGGATATAGCGTGACCCTGTCTATTGTGGCCACTCTCAGGTCCGACGGATAAAGTTCTCTATATATTGAACCTTTATATAGCGTGACCCTGTCGAAAGCGGTCAGCGGCCACTTATTTTCAGTCCCAAACGGGAAAAATATGTTCTATAACGGTCACCATAGAATGCGTTCAATTGCAATTTTCACGACGTGTTAAAATTTCACGCTACACTATCTTCAATCAGGCCACTGTGAACGAAACTGGGCTTTGATAACAATAGGTGCGAACAACACTATTGTAAAACCGTTTAATGGGCTATTGTGTACAGATCAGGTAATTGGTTATTTTCTTCAATCAGGTAAGATGCAGGATAAAACGTTTTGATTAATAATAGCTTGTGCATTTTTTAATACGCCGTCAGTTGTAGGTAATATCTGACAACTTTACTGTAGAAACTTCGTGGTGTACTTTGTGAGTTGAAATCACTTTTTCCGAGCTTTATATACGACTTGTGGGTAAAAGATCGATCAGTTTGAGCCATGGCTTCTCAAAAGCGGAGAGCGTTGTCTCTAGAGGAGCGAGTGCAGGTTATTAAGTCTTCAGAACGCGGTGAGAGTTCCAGAAGTATAGCAGAACGTTTGGGTGTTGGACGAACACGCACCTTTGTTAAATTGCATTTTGTTTAATATGTTGGTTGTTTATAACAATGTAAATAAATTCTTTTATATATTTTAGCAGTGGTTGTGTGATTAACAGCATGTAGACGGATTTTGCTCTGTCTGTCGTTAAGACTATGAAATGAAAAAGGTCGACACAACATATTGGTCACACAAATAGAAAATTTACTAAACCTGGATATAGTGGTCACCTGTCTATAGTGGTCAGTTTGGCTCAGTCCCTTGGGTGACCACTATAGACAGGTTAGACTGTATACCTTTTACACTTAGCCGTATTTAACTTTATGCATTAACGGAGGCGTCTCAGAGTTTTATAGTTGAAACATCATTAGTTTGTCCAAAAAAGTCAAATTTGATGTCTGCGTACGATGTAACAGGATTTTTGCTTACTGCGTTCCGACTCTTTGCGTACTATGTACCGTCTAAAAAACCTAAATACTGCGTACCAAAAGGGAGGGTTTCTCCCTCAGTATTCTCGACTCCAAATACACTAACCCTAATTGCTAACGCCCCCTGTATTCTTTCGTCAATATCTTCCATGGATATTATCAGATTCATATCATTTTTTTTCAAAATATCTAAATTAGCACAGTTGGAAGGATTAACCGATATTTCTAAACCAATACATAATTTAACTTCTCAGAAAACACTGTTTTTATAAGATCACACTATTTTGGAAATTCACAAAACTGCGACCGTAATTACAGTACAAATTTAATCACAATACACGTTTTAAAGTGTGTTTTTTTTAAAATAAAATGTACATAAAGTTCAACCTTAACAATATTTTACAATTAGAACAATTTCATTCTTAATGTTTATGTTACCATGGTAACGATTTCTTGTATAAACGTTTGCGCCTTAAAAGCGCAACGAAATGCATTCAATTTATAACAAAATCGACCAACAATTTTAGCCGCGTTTCATAACATTTCCATTTGGCAACAAACTTCATATGAACATGCCTGTGCAGGAAGAGTCACATTTAGGCGATTTTGGCGCACCTATTCTTCACACTTCCGGTCTGTGCGGGATGTTTTATTGATGTTTAAGTGACGAGCTATTAAAATCCAGCATATTATTTGTCTGTAGATTGTCAATTTAAGATAAGATATTGTGTTATCTACTATTCTGAACATATTTTAATTAACAAAAACACCACGCGTCATAGAAAACGAGGTCATAGTTAGTGACGTCATCAATGTAAAACAAACGCTTCCCGAATTAGATTTAGTCCGTAAAAGGTATTTGTTTGATTGTTTTAATGCAACTATGTTATATGAAAGATTTAAACTATTTTAAGAAACCCATGTTAAAATTAGCTTATTTTGAATTTGCATTATTAATAAACGTCAATTGCGCGTTATAAAGACCTTCTGTGCGTGCATAAGATTCTGCCATTAGTTGATAATTTTTGTGTTTTTCACATTCATCTTAATATTCTTAATCATTTACAACCAATTTTTATACATTTTAGAAAAAAACGATGGCTAGCGTAGGGACGTAACGTCAAAATCACATGTGACGTCATAATGTCGCCGAAGCTTTTAAAATTTCAAAAAAAATTAAGAAGCATTTTAAAGACACTTAGTGAACGTACATTGTAGTGAAATTTCATAACTTTACATGATCTATTAATCCTACAGTGTCAAATTGAAAATGGGGGGCGTTGGAAATTGTTTGTTTGAGTGTATATCAGCTCCCCTATCTATAATGTAGAATGATATGGAATTCTGAAATAGTATTTTACTGGAGTTCGAAAGGTCCGTTGTATGCATCGGTCAGGTACCAGCTTCAGCACATACTTTTATGGTTTATACTTTTTGGGAGTATTTTACAAAATAATTCAGAATTTTGTTCTTGGTGTTGTTGTGGTTTCCACTCTATTTCACGTTAAGTAACCATTTTATCGTAATATTTACAAAGCTTTTATTAATTAAATCAGACATATTCGCCTTAAGCTATCCATATACTCCAGTATGGCTCTTTGTATGCTACTGAACTCTGTAAACTAATGTTTGTTTATTTCATAACAATCACATTATTATGTAACACATTTCCAATAAACCAACACCACATACATGTAGATTAATAGCAAGTGTAAACTAAATATATAAACATGTCATGATACGGGCAAATAAAAAACAAGGGAGCACATCATTAGCAAAGTATACGATTTATTTTTAAACTAGAACTCTGTTGCCGAAATGGCAACATTGTGGAGCCTGCATAATAAAGAGTCTAGGTGTTTCCCGGAACAAACGTTATTTTGACCATTTATCTTTGTGTGTGCCAAACACTTCTAAGGTATAAATGTGATGTTTGATTCGTTCGTGCGACACTTCATCTCATCTATGTTAACATTTATGCCAAGTTTTTTTTAAATCCAATATTTTGAGGTTAGACCCAGACAAACATATTTTTAACATACATTTTGTATTTTGACTTTTAAGTTTGACAACACCTTCAATATGGTTCTTCCGCGCGACACTCATCAAAGTTTATATCTGTGACAAACTGTTTAAAAGTCCAATTAATCGTGGTAAAGTTAAAGAGTCAGGCCAAACAAACGTGACCAAATTTAACGTTTCACATTGTTTTTACCTTTGACCTCAAGTCAGACCACTGTTATTATGGTATAAATATGATTATTCTGTGCGACACTCCGTCCATCTATTCATGGTCATGTAAGAGTCCGGAGAAACATAATTTTAAGCAAATCTGAACTATGATCTCTATGTTTTTCTACACCTTTGAGGTGTCAAAATGCTTTTTGCGCGGGACACCCCGTCTCATTTAGTTCCACATATGTGCTCAATAATACAAGTTTAACCATGCCTTTTGGGGGGTATCAAAATGATTCTTGCAGGCAACACTTCGTCTCACCAATGCTAACATCTGTATTAAGGAATATAATATATATTAAAAGGTGTGTGGTGCTCAACGAAGACCACTTTTAATGTATATGTTTCTAATCGAAGTCAAATTCAATTTGAGGATGAGGATCATGTTGTTTTCATGAGGTTTCGTTGAGTAACAACTACACTGTCTTCGTTGAAAACCACAACCTGTGACGCTTTGTTTGTACCCAGTGATATTTGTACACAAACTTGACCAAAATTAAAAACAACTTTGGTAATATGAACAAGCAATAACAATATATAAATACTATGTAATAGTCTACTTCGTCATGTACGAACACGGTATTCAGTGAGGTCTTCAGAAGGACATCAGTAATCCTTTTATCTAAACAAACAATTCAAGGCGCAATATCGGCAGAAAAACATGTATGCATTGTCCATATCATATAAATAAAAAGTTTTCAGTAGTTCACAGGTCATAAAAATATATAATACAACAATTAAGTTAATTGCAAATTATCAACAAATGCTATGTACAAAAAAATACAATATGAAGTTTAACATATTTCTATAAAAGAAATATATAACCCAAATATGTAGAGTTTATACACTTTTAAAATTTATGTTATGCTTTGTTTACGCTGCATTAGACGCAATCCTGTTTAATCTCACTTTTAAAAGAATCAAGCGTTTGAAAAGACACTGGTGTTTTACAAGCAGCTTTCACTGTAGTAAAAATATAAAAATATGCATAAATTCTACACATTGAGATGTTCACCTCGTACAGCTTTTCTGGTATCCAACTTTGTAATTATTGTAATAATTGTAATCGTGTGGATTTTTATATGTGTTTGTTGTAAGGCTGACCCAGTCAATTTCAATCTTAAATGTTGTCATATTTTACAGATATCTGCTTAAAGATTAAAAATTTAAAAAATAATGACTATTGGCTATTCATACGAAATAGACACTATATGTTAATGTTTTATACAAACACTGTTCATGTAAGTCACAATATACACGTATCACATCAGTCCCGAGCGCATATTATCACACATCTTCCACGACCCGTGAGTCTTGCAAGAACCCAAGAATGCCAACTGCGATTTCCAATGACCTTCTGAAACATACATAAAAAAATAAAACCGTTCAGGTACATGCAAGAATTTTTTTTTAAAAACGTGTACAATGTGCATTTAACCTTTATGTGACAAAAGAAAATGGTTTGAAGGTAAAATACTTATCTAAATTACCTGAATATGTTGCTGTCTATTCTAGAAGACGGACTGTATCCAACAACTTGCATCTCTTATGACAGTCGGCGCCCACCAGTTGACCTCTGGCACATTTAACTGGTATTTGACCTTTCCTGTTCAAAAATGCCTTCTGAAATTCTTTGCTCAAGAGGAAACTCACGACATTCGGAAATCCATTCCTTGAGGCTTCATGCAACGCTGTCTCTCTATCCACATTTAACTGATCAACCAGTTTGTCTGATTCTTTGTGTCGGAATATGATCTCTAAAATAGCGGTGTCGCTGTGTTTCGCTGCCATGTGGACTACTGTATCTCTCGTATTTGGTTGAACAGCCAGAATATCGGCGCCCTTGTCAATAAGGTACTCAAGGATTTCCTTCCGATTCCACCTACACGCCATATGAATTGGCCTAAATCCAGCATTGCACTCGATGTTGACATCGGCGTTGTTGTTCACTAACAATTTGACAACATCCAAGTAGCCTTTTTGAACAGCCAAGGACAAAGGTGGTCCAAATTCAGTTTCCATTGCGTTTGGATTGTATCCCTGTTCCAGCATCATCTGAAGAATGTCTATTTTTTCTGACTCAACTGCTCTGACAAATGCTATGTCTTCGAATGCATAACCTTTTGTCTTTTGATAATTGATCAAGATCCTACAGGCGTCAACTAGGTTGTTCTTCACAGCCAGCTGAAGGGGTGTATCACCATACCTGTCACGCAGTCTAACGTCAGGATTTCTCTTCAACAGCAAATCAAGGACTTCGTTATTAGCAGAAAGTACAGCCAAATGCACTAGTGTTCGTTCGTGTTCGTCCTTGTCATGGATTGCCGACGCTTGTAAAGCCAAAAGGTAAAGAACAACATCATTTTTACCGTAAAGCACCGCCTCCATCAAAGGTGTCCTGCCTGAGTTATCTGTTTCAGTGATAATGTCTGGATTCTCTTGGTACAACATCTGAACAATTTCCAAGTATCCTTTCTTTGCCGCGAGGTTTATTGGGCGTTTTCTGATTTCTTCCAATCCTTGGTTTGCTCCGTGTGCCAAGAGAAGGTGAACAGATTCTTTAAATCCATTTTTGACAGCACACAGAAGTGGGGTTGATGGCTTGTTATTTTCATCATGGTATAATATGTTTACATCAGGTTTTGGCGACGTACCAGCGAGAAGCACCATCAGCATGCTTTCATTGTTCTGCTCAGCTGCGCGATATATCACAGGTTTCCTGCCGACCGCTTTAAAGTTGACATCAACTTTTGGATGAGAGAGAATGAGGTCGTAGACATGTTTCTCTTCTTTTGATTGACTGTTATTGGAAAGCTCTTCCAATGCTACATACAGAATCTCGTTCCAAGACTCGTCGTTAAGCTTAGCTCTGCGGATGCAAAATGTAAGCACTTTCAACGACTGCGACCGGACGGCTTGTTGAATTGACGGCATACTCATGTTTGTCCCGTGTTTAATAAGACACTCAAAAGCATTCTCATTGTCCAATTCCGCTGCCAGAATCAGCGCATCTTGCTCTTGTGTATCTATAAACGCTTTCCAGTGAGGTTTTGTTCTTTTAAGAGGCCACTTTGAGTCGTTCAAAATAGTCGCTGTTGTGTTTCGATGGCTCTCGCCTCCTTTGACACCGAAATAAAGTGCGCAATGATTCTTGTCGTCAATGTCACATTTCCGCAAGGCTTTCCATTCGTCGTGTTTGACCTTCTTCACATGGTCAAGAAAAAGCTTGAAATTGCTGATCAAAGTTGGGTGCCGCAAGCACTTCTCAACCTCTCCATTGAACCAGTGACCTTTTAATCTCTTCAATAAAGCTTTAAGACAGCGTATGTTACACGTGCTAAATGAAGCACATCTACCTTTGATGATGCTGTCGCTTTGTCTTACGAATTCAAACAGAAATTTGGCATCACAATGTTCAATGACAACTTCGGGATACAGGTCAAACAATGCAACGAGGAACGAACTTCGAACATTGACGCTGGAGAATATGTAAAGGCCATCAACTTGAATGACGTATTGACCAAGAAGTTCATGTAAGGCTGTACCAAGCCTGCCGACATATTCAATTAAGTTTTGTTGCCTTCCGTATTCATAAAACATCCGCTCTTTTGTCATTGAGGGTGAAGCTTTTCTTCCAAATGTTTCTTTCAGTGTATGCACGAGAGATATGTCCTGACAAGAAATTGAGAGCCCCCTTCTAAAATTGTATTGCAGGCGTCCAAGAATTCCAACTCGTTTGTCATCTAGATATCCTTCGTAAACGAACACATCCATCATAACCCAAAACTTCATACTGTAGGTTTCATTCATCGCTAGCAGTTCTTTGACAATTTCAGGAATCGGTTTCCTGAAGAAATAGGAGCCTTCGTGTAGATAGCTTCTGAAGAAGACTTTCATTTTGTGCACCCATTGAACGTTTCCGATTGTGTCGATGATAATATCTCGAGCCTTTGTTGATATTTTTGGTCGCCGGTTTTCAAGTGTTCTGTTGTTTTCCGGTGGCATTTGAACGAAGTCAGTGTTGTCATCCTCGATGAGTATGACATTTTCAATCTTCATGAAATGATCAAACACACCAATTTTGTCGACTTCTAAAGGGCCATTTTCATCGGTTTGGGCTGCATCAACGATAAAATCGTCAAATGATCGCGGGTGCTCAAAATTACTGTCGGAAGTGATTATGACTGAAAGGTTGTTGTTTGTTGTCGTGGATATTTCATGTTCAAGAATGTGACTCCATTTTTTCCAATCGATGCTAAGTATCAAAACCACAACTTCCTTGTTCTGATTCAACAACTCTCTCACCAACGACCATTCGGATGTGTCTTGGAGATAAAAGCCAACTCTGTTTACATCGACTCTGACTAGCGTCTGACTAGCAAATACCATCTTTGCGGCATAGTCATTTCCGTATCCCGATGATGTCAAAATTACCATTTTTCGTTTTCCTGGGCGTTTAAATTTCTTATTTACGCTTTTGTATAAAGTGGTCTCATGTCCAATGACTTTGCCAGACTTTTCGCTAAAGCACTCATTCATTACTGCACGTGTGCTTTCTGAAATATTTGTTTACAAAATAATTAACCTGCGTAACATAAGGAAAAAGCCTTACAATGCTAAATGTAAACATGAATTTAATAAAGTATTTTCACTTTATATTACTTTATATTGTGTCGTACAGTTATTATTTTTCTGCAATAATGTGGGATTTTTAATTGATAAGTATAGCATAATGTGCTTTAAAAACACTCACCTTCGACTTGGGTTTTCAGCCTGTCACGTGACACTGAAAGGATATATATATTAAATTACTTTAAATAATAGTTTCATAAAATTGTAATTTGTTGATATATTTTGTATGCATATATTATAATTGCAGTAGGAACATTTCATTTGTTTTAATAAATGGTACTTGTGAATGAACACTTTCGATTCATTGAATGCAGGGGCTATGAAAATCACATGACTGTGCGCACCTGTTTAGAAGTGGCATATTGGTAAACAAACCACATTTTAAATCATTTTCACAGATAATCGGTTATACGTTTTAAAGATGCTACGCCTGTATCTTTTAGGTCGGAATTGTTTACATCTTACATTTTAACCATATTTAAGCAGTGAAACTGACTCCCGTAAACATGTGAAACTGCTAAATATAGTTATCCACGCATGTAAAAGTATTATTGTCATTGAGGTTTGAAGTGGCACTCATGCATATTCCGCATACAGTCGATTTTATAATATACGAATCAAATTGACTTTTAAACAGGTCACCTATGTAATATAGTATAGCTATATGGTAAATAAGTAAGTGGGTTTCAGGTAAACCGTCTTTAGGTCTGTGGTATAGGTGATGCGCTGTCACGCTGACTTTTTTGGTTCGATTCCCAACAGATGCGTTTTTTAATTTGAACCAGTTTTATGAGACAGGTGAGTTTTCTCGACTTTCACGATTAAAACAATAAAATTAGGTTTGAAATGCATAATAGCTTCAGATGCATGTACATCACTTAGAGTTGAACATGGCTACGAATAAGAAGAATGGCTATAAACATCTTAAATAAAATTATTAAACACGAAACTAAAAGACTATGTCATTCGTAATATGCGCATTAAACACAACTTAGCAAAAAAAAATTAAAAAACTTCTTCTAGCGGTATTCGAACCCTAACCGATTGTGTGACAGGTGCTCACTAACTTTTTCTATCTATCATAGTGCATGTCAATAACCATTTATGAGATAAAATCCGATACTCGACTGTCGATTAAATAACCGCAAACACCCGAACAAGCTTACGATTGTTTCCGAACAGTGATTAGTGCCACTTCAAACCTAAATAACAATACAGAAAAGTTTTTTGTTGCCCGCAAATTCGGCTTTGTTTATTTACGTTTCGATTAATTGCGTCGAAATAATTGAATAGCTTGACTACAATCAATACTCTCATGTGACTCGGTGGTGCAGTGGTCACGCATCCGGTATGGGTGTAAATGGTCCCGGGTTCAATTCCCGGCTCAGGCAAGGGTTTTTATGTTTGATTTTTTGTTTTTGTTGTTGTTGTGTTTTTACATTTTGTCCAAAAACACATTATTTGTCAAACAAATTTGCAATGCCTTTTTCGATGTTAATTTTTAGTAAACGTACCATATTGCAAGATTTGTTACCGACTATAAGGATATAAAGATACAGACCTAGCATTTTTAAGAAGAATTAGCCTATAAAAGAACCCACTATCTACGGCTTATTATATATTTATTTAACTTTCCTTGTGCAGTACTTAAGTCTGTTGTGTCACAAATTTTAAAGTAAGAAGTGTTAAAACGGAATAATTGCAGACCAATTACTTTACAGTTTTTATAGGAAAATATAAATTTCCCCTGTACCTTTCTGTTTTAAATATACATGATAAAAGCAGTGCTTCCTTTCATATATCAAAACTAAAGTTCTTTTATGCGTCCGTGTTTCTGTTTTCCTTAATCATTTAATTGTATATAAATGCGGTGTGTCATCCCTATGGCGAGGCAAAGTTGACTCCAGAGGCATAATGCATAGTTCCACAAATTTTTAATCTCCGCCTACATTTGCTGAAATCCATTGTTCCTGTGATAAGATTTATCGCAAACAGGAAGTACACATTCTATTGTATATACTAGGTCAGATTGTCACCTGACAATATATGCCTAATCCATTGAATTGAAATTGACCATGTACTGTTATAAATGATCATGATTGACAGTTGTGGAACTGTCCATTGGAACAGCTTAAGTAGAGGACCATTTAGATGGTGTCACATAACCCAATAGGAAAGCAATGGGCCTGGTAGTTACAGACAAAATGATTTTTGAAGAAAAGAAACTAACATTTTCAACCCCTTATGTGATTCTTATGACCTACTTATGCAATTCACCGAAACCATTTTAACAACGTTGGTATGGGAAGACCTATGCATTATGCAAAACACGACAAAAATCCAGTGAACGCTTTTCAAAGCGGATGTGTAAGTGACAATCTTGACATCGACGCTTGACGGACGACGAGAGATAAACACTGGTCACAACAATTCATATTGATAATGTGTGTTCAGATGAAATTTAAATGCATTTTAACAGCTTAAGCAAGATAACGTATTAACTAAGTAAAACACAATACCTATATTAACGGTAACCGATGAGTTGTCGTCCGTTATGACTACTGAGCCGTGGCTTGAGTTTTGGTTGCGCCATTGAGTGGTCTCTTTGTTTGTATCCCCAATTCTGCCTTGCACCTGAATCTCAGTGTGTTGTACTATCTGGGCTGTCTCAGCCTTCGGTGACCTTAGTCCGAATCGCTTTGCCAAATCAGGCTCTGAAAAAAGTCACACTGTTACCACAGTCTTTTTTAGGGCAAAAGAAATATTACATGTAAGTGTTTCAAACTGAACATAGTGCCAATCTTGCAAGTTACTTAGTAATAGACATTCGTTATATTTTTACTTAACCAACATATTACTAAATTGTGAACATAATTTACGGCTTTTTGAAAGCCTCAATGAGCTGTTTCTATCTAAAGCGTAGCCTCCATTAAACCACTCTTCGTCGATGTATCTTGCCGTTGGCGATTTGTCGCCTGATGCCACCAAATGTTGCAAACTCCCATAATCACTTGTCACACTTCCTGGTAGGCGTTGTTTATGACCTACAGTTAAACAATGGTAATGAAACACATTTTTGAAGGAGTAATTAGAAACGTTTTTGCAAACATAACTATAAAAGAAATATATTAAAGTAAGAAAACATAACAAACTATAAAAAGCGTGCCAAACTGACATAAAATACGCCCGTAGTATTTGTGGTTAATTTAATGGTAATGACAACATTTTTGTGAGCAGGATATTCGAATAGGACAGCAAATACCATTAATTCAGTTTTTGAACAATTCAAGGGCCATAATTTAGGAGTGCATGGGGGATTTGGCAGGTTATAGAACTTGGTCGAGATATTATGCCCACCAACATATGCACCAAGTTTGATAAAGACCGGATGAAAACTCTCTGCCTTAGAGAGCGGAAACCCTATATTTGGACAATTAAAGGGCCATAGTTTAGGAGTGCCTGCGGGGATTTGGCAGGATATATGATTTGGTCGAGATATTATGCCCACTAACATATTTACCAAATTTGACAAGACAGGACAACAACTCTTTGACTTAGAGAGCGGAAACCCTAATGTTGGACAATTCAAGGGCCATAATTCAGGAGTACATGGGGGGATTTGGCTGGTTATAGAATTTGGTCGAGATATTATGCCCACCAAGATATTCACAAAGTTCGATCAAGACAGGACAAACACTTTTTGACTTAGAGAGCGGAAACCCTACTTTTAGACAATTCAAGGGCCATAATTTAGGAATGCATGAGGGATTTGGATGGTTATATTACTTGGTCGAGATATTATGCCCACCAACATATGCACCAAGTTTGATAAAGACTTAATAAAAACTCTTTGACTTAGAGAGCGGAAACCCTGTGGACGCCGCCCGACCGCCCATGATACGTCCCGTTTTTCAAAAAGGCGTATAAAAATGTCACAGCGCGTATGCTTTCATGCATCCCAATGCCTACCTTTTGCATCGTGCCCATGTTCATTCGTGTCCGGCACGTAAGCTGGATCAGTGTGCTCTTGGTTCGGCAATACTTGATAAGAAGACTCGTATTGGAAGTAACATAATTTCTTTCGAGCACCTGCGATTTCTTCTATGTCGTGTGTTGACATCTGTACTGGTGGTGAGACAATGACGTTGTCCTTGTTATCAATATCTTCGTCTGAATCAATGAACGGAATTGACGCTTCGTGATTGCCAGTACTGCTAATGGAATCATCATTTTCAAGATCGACGTTTGTTTCTGGATCTATTAGACATGTAGAAAGTGAATTTTGTCCTTTCCTAATAGCATTGCAATCTGCCTTCGACAATCCAGAATTATTTTCATCTTGCACACTGTACGAGGCACGAGTCCTAAAAACTGATTTTAACAATCCCTTTCGCTTTTGACTGTCTATTTTAGAATAGTATGACATTTTTTTGTTCTTACACACAATGACCCTCCATTATGTCGCCTTGTTTGTAGAGGTTTTCAAAAGCTGAAATTCCATGTACCCTGTGCTTTGGGTCTACAGGGATATCGCGATCGAATTAAGCCTCTGTAAACCAAAAAAAACACACACAATTAAATGGGCAGTATAACGCATGCACTTGTAGCAAGTTTCGGTATATTTTCAAACCATCGTTTGTTTGGCGTTTATACTAAATATACGCACGGCAAAAACCCACCTTATATTTACAATTTTCTGATTATCCAAAATGTTTTCGGCTTTAAACTTATAAATTTTTTAAATAAATAATAGCTATTATGGTTATCATACTGTCAGCCATCAACAACGTTAAAGGCGTGAAATGTACCAGCGAAGTGGTTTTCTATTGGTGAATCAAAATTGCGCTGACCAAACTCCTCACAGCGGTTACGTCACGCTTTGCTACTTTAACCACTGCCAACACAAAAATCACGTGACGATGGTCTATCACGTGATTGATTCAAAACTTCAGCCGTTATTTCATTCTATACATAGAGTGTGACGTCACTACGTTAAAGTCACCTCTATACTACGACTCATAACTCACCCAAAACTTGAGATTTGTGCCTACATAAAAA
>Ga0224511_10001243_pt1 | contig 14933 bp, 6 predicted proteins | sample SF_May12_sed_USG_2_FD_169988 | JGI IMG/M metagenome (GOLD analysis project Ga0224511, IMG submission 169988) | Sediment microbial communities from San Francisco Bay, California, United States - SF_May12_sed_USGS_8_1 | ecosystem: Environmental > Aquatic > Marine > Sediment | place: USA...
GGCAGTTATTTACCTGAATGTCTGTCCTGTACCTCACTGTATCGGAAGGGGCGGTAATGGGCCTGGGTGGGCAGTTATTTACCTGAATGTCTGTCCTGTACCTCACTGTAGCGGAAGGGGCGGTAGTGGGCCTGGGTGGGCGGTAACAGGCTGGCTAGTTCATCACCCACCTGCCAATGTACAAGATTGATGAGTGAGTGATTGGGTTTAAAGCACTCATAGTATAAAGAGAGTTTAGTGGGGATATTTTTACTCAATTAGAAATGGAGCTTAATGAAGCAAGAAATGCCGACAATTTAAAAAGAATGTCTGAAAAAGACAGTAATGATAGAGCATGGCCTATGAGATTATAACTTAAAAATGAATGGAAAATCTGAATACAAAGAGACATACATGTATTTTGTTTGTTTGTTTTTTTTAAATTCTTTTTATTCAATATAATGTATACATTACAAACAATCATGATCATAAATAAAATAAAACAGACCCTATGTCAAAGTGTAGGAGAAAGAACTAAAGTTCTATCTGAATATACAGTGACTCACATGTTTCTTGCTGGGTAGTGTGTCGGTGTCCATGTCCGCCTTCCTCTTGACCGCCTCCACCCGGCCTCCTTGGCCCCGCGTCGCCGACTCACTCAACTTCTTCACTGGAAAATGGGATGAACAACTTACACACTAACAAGAGATTGAAAATAAATAATCAAAAAACTTATTGTTAGGAAATATAACTTAGGTCTCCAACACATATACTGATTTGCACTTGATTATGATTTACTTTGTTTTCTTTATATAAAAGAAAACATCACTTTTGTTTCATGGAAGTTAACTGTATTTTGGGCCTGTGGCCATTTACTACAAATAAAGAACTATAGTTGTACATATTGTTTACAAAAAAAACTTCCTTTTTTAAGTCACACAACATCAATTGCGCATAAATAGCAATCTGTATTATAAACCACCTACCTTTAAACTTGGCTCTAAGCTCATCATATTTATCCTTTTTTCCATCTTCATCTGCAGCACCTTCTTTGACCCGATGTCCATCTCGTTTTGAGCTTGAAGAACTGGAACGGCGCTTTTCCAACCTTTGTTCACTTCTGTCATGTTCTGATTTCTTTTTCTCCTTTCTTTCATGTCTTCCTTTCTCTTTTTCCCTACCCTTATCCTTGTCACGTTTCATGTCCTTTGCCTCAGTCACAGCATCTTTTGCCGGCCTTTCTCTATGTTTGTCTCTTTTCTCATCAAGTTCATGTTTTGTGTCTTTGGCCACAGGCGTAGAATCTTTTTCAAGTCTTTCTCTTTGTTTTTCCTTAAGCCTATTCTTTTCAAACAATCTGTCTTTGACATCAGGTTTCTTAATGCCTATACCAAGGTCAACAGGCCTTTTCTTCACTGCGACATTTTCCTGTACATTCGCATCACTGTTATCAAAGCACAGCATATCTTCAAACTCAACCTTCTCTACTTTCTGTCTCTTCTTAGCAGGAGAAGCTCCACTGCTGTGTTCTTGTCTTTTCTTAACCTGTGAGATCAAAGATTTGTCCCTGCCATCTGTTTTACTCGTCTTGTATTCACTTAATTTACTGCTACTACTATGAGACTGCTTTCCTCTTTGGCTTTCCAAATCACCTACACTACTATCTGAGTCAACACTCTCTTCATAAGTGTCTCTTTCACCTTTAGGATTGTGTATTGCACTGTTACTAAATGGACTTGAGCACTTTTTAGAAGAAATATCACAGCTTTGCTTTTGAATGTCTTTACTTTCTCCCAACCTATGTTCCTTCCTGTCCTCCCTGTGTTCTTTATGGGACTTCTCATGTCTGTCTCTACTTCTACTGTGCTTATCTTTGTCCCTATGTTCACTAGCTTCTCTTTCTTTATGTTTCCTCTCAGACAACTCTTTGAGTTTTTTGTCTGCAGAATCTTTATACTTGCTATCACCTGAATCTCGGTCTCTATCTTTACTTCCATATTTGTCAGCTTTACTTTCACTTTGTTTTCTTTCACTATCCCTGTGTTTATCACGCTCTCTTACTTTTACATGTTCACTTACTTCGTGTTTACTTTCCATATTTGTTCTCTTATGCAAATGTTTTTCTTCATGCCTCTCTCTGCTTTCTTTGTGTTTTGAACTGTCTCTTTGTTTTGAACTGTCCCTTTGTTCAGAACTTTCTCTAGATTTTGAACTTTCCCTAAGAGAAGAGGCCTCTGTATGCTTTAACTTTTCTGTATGTGAAGAGCTATGTTTATGTTTTGAACTTTCCATATGATGTGAAAAGCTTGCTTTATGCTTCGAACTGTCTTTAAGAGAAGAGCTATCTTTATCCTTAGTTTTTTCAGGTAAAGAACTATCTCTGTGCTTCAGACTTTCCCTATTAGACTGATTATCTTTATGCTTTGAACTTTCCCTATGTGAAGAGCTTTCTCTATGCCTCGAACTGACACTTTCAACAGAACTATTTTTATGCTTTGTATGATCTCTGAGTAAGGAGTTATCTTTATGCTTCAAACTTTCCCTACGTGAAGAGCTCTCCTTGTGCTTTGAACTGTCTTTTAGTAAAGAGCTGTCTTTTTCCTTTGTACTATCTTTATGTAAAGAACTGTGTTTCAAACTTTCCCTCTCTGAAGATTTATCTTTATGCTTTGAACTTTCCCTATATGAAGAACCTTCTTTATGCTTTGAGCTTTCTCTGATTGTGGATGTTTCTCTATGCTTTGACAGATCTCTACGTTCAGGACTATCTCTTTCTTTTGAGCTATGCTTGTTTTTAGAACTTTCCCTTTGCTTTGAGCTATCTCGTTTCTCAGATCTGTCTCTATGCTGTATATCTGAAGGATAAATTATTTCATCATCTCTATCTTTCTTATATTTTCTTTCTGAACTGTGGCTAGAATGTGAGCTTTGTGTTTTCCCTGAGTTTGTTTTCCCTACTTCATCAATCATTTCATCATGTTCTTCATCAGAACTTTCTGAGCTTGAGGAAAGTGACCGATATTTACCTTTCTTCTCTAGTTTGAGCTCTTGACTATCATTTTTATGTTTCAGTTTAATAGTACTGGCTTCATGACTTTGATGTTTAGAACTTTTAACAGGTTCTGAAACATTTTTATCAGAACTTGATATCTTTCCTTCTCTATCTTTGTGTGAATGTGAGCTTCTATCCCTGTGTTTATCTATGTGGTGTTTATCGCTAGAACGACTATGTTTTCCACTAGATGTATGTGTATCTTCTATGGACTTTCCTACTCTTCTTTCACTTGAATAACTTTCCAATTTTTCTCTAGACCTATCTCTTTCTCTGTGTCTTTCTTTTGAAGAATGACTTCTTTGTTTTCTATCCCTTTCTGAGGTATCCCTGTCGTTATATTTTGAAGTAGAATGTTTTGAGTGAGATTCTTCATAACCTGTAGATTCATTAATACTGTTTTCACTGTCAGATTCATCAGAGAGTTGCTGAGTCCGTGGCATTTTGAGTTTTTCTCTATCTTTTGTCCTGATGTCTCCATTTGCTGAAGTCTCTTCATTAGATTTCTCTCTATGTTTACCATGTTTCTCTTTTCTGTGATAATTATCCTGATCACTATGTCTGTCTTTCTTAACCCCTTTGTGAGCCCTACTTCCCTGACCTGAATGTTCACTACTTTCACGAGAAGTGTGTTTGTGGTGGCTTGTTCTGTGTGCCTCACTTCTATGTCTATCATGTTCTCTACTCTTTCTATGAGAATGAGAATGCACAGCATCACTGTCATTATCATCATCATCACTGTGGGAGCTATAGCCATGCTTTCTATGTTTGTGTTCAGATTTAGACTTTTTGGCATCTAAGTGGGAATGTGCGGTTCTATGAGGAGGCCTGCTGTCATCCTGTGAATAACCAGAGGAGGGACTAGAGTGTCCAGAACTCGACTCTACAGGACTATGTACAACTGGGCTGTCACTTTTGACACTTGAGTGATCCCAGTGGTGGCTGTGATTGGGACTTGCGTCGGAATGATCCGGGGAGTGTGTATGAGGGGAGTCTTTTGGGCTGGGGTCGGAATGATCCGGGGAGTGTGTGGGCGACTCATGGTCCGAGTGGCCGGACTCCGGAGAACTCTGCACTGTCTCCTCTTCTTCCTCCTGCAGTCTGGCGGCCTCTGCTGACACCATCTCCTTCCATCGCTGGACGATGGCGCGAGCCCGGTCTGCCACGGGGCCTTCACGTTTACGTAGGGTGTTCACTATCTTGCCTATACCGGTGTTCTGATACAAAAAATCAAACATCTTTGTTATACAAAGTTATACGCCGTATACAAGGTTTAAATGAGTTTATGGTCAGAGGGTGATTTTTTAAAAAACATACATAGAAAATATATGATTGTTTCACTTTAGTTTTAGTCTTGTAGAACCTGGATGCTCTTAGATATTTTTATCGAAACAGACATGAAATATCTCCCATTTCAGGAATCTAAATCTAGCCAGTATTTTAAAATAGTTTATAAATACAGAATGCAAGAGATGATCTATTACTTATTTTTAGCTTCTAAAAAATTCTGATCATTAAAGATATATTAATGTGTTTAAAGGGGATATGTCCGATCTTTTAATCAGCTATTTATCAGCTTTTTATTAAATCTTTTTATATAAAGTAGTAATTTATCGTCCAAAAAGTATAAAATGATAACATGATACAGAAATATATTGCAAAATACGCAAAAAATGTATTCACGATATGTACCAAATAAATTGTTGATTGCCCATAAATCTCGGTTATTGTTTACCTACAATGATGACTTCATCCGTGATTAAACTGAACAGGGGATTCTAATTGGTCGGACTCTAAATTTAAATTGTTGCACTCAACAGGCAAATTGTAATTCTGGATTACCTGCCCCTTACTACTATTAAAACGCTGAGAATGATTTTAATATTTCATTTAGAAATATCTCGCTTAATGTGCATTAGTTGGCATTAGTTATTTTAATCGATTCACTTATTTTTGTGTCTCCTACATAACTGTAATTAGTGACAGAATCGGACATACACTCTTTAAAGTATGACTTACCTGGAGTATTTCTATAGTGATGTCAAGCTGTGATAATTTCTTCAAAACGTACTGTAACTGAAACGAAAAGAAGCACAAATGTTATGATGGAAAAGTACATTAAGAAGAAGTGGTATTTAAGAAATTAAATATTTTGATATTTTTTTTATTAGCTGTCCTGTGTTTTTATGGCCTTAGTCAATGTTTTTTTTACATGGGAGCCCATCACATTCTATTCACAAATATGTTTTGAGCAGGATTTGAACCATCAACCATAAAAGTTCAAAAGAAAAGTTTTCTTATATTCATTTCACCACCACAACATTAGGTTTTAAAATGAAAGGCAATAGGCCTACATAGCTAACAAAAACATGGGTCTGTTCAAAATTACAAAAATCTGAATAATAACAAATGTCTAGATTTCAGTGCATTTTCTTTCTTTTTAATCATACTTTTTATACGCAGTGGTAAACTATGTGCAAGGGCAGTTTTGAAATCTGGTGACAGAGCTCTGCTCATTTGGTAAAAATATTTGTCACAAAAAAATAATAATATCCCGTACAACCAGTTTTCGGCACCATAAGCATTAAAAGTGAATTTTCATAATCAATTAAAAGGGCATGTTAAAAGCATTCATCAATATGCTGAAAAACAACTTTTTCATACAAGAAGTCCTTATTATTTACAAATTATTTGTTAAAAAAACAATAAGACAACATAATACATGTCATGACCTTTAACATCTAATAACAACAGTGAACTTCCAGTTTTCGGCACCTTAATCATTTTCCAGAGTGGTGTGAAAGAGTGGAATGTGATATAAATGCACTCTTTCACTTTCCCTGAAGCCTTTCTAAATACCTTGAGAGTCAAACAAGTTTCTCTGAAAACAATTTCCCAGTGAAGCTTTACATGTTGTACACTTCAGAATGCTGGTATCCTCCTACTAAACAGATACAATATACATTGTATTCACTTTAGGAAGGTCATACCTTAAGGTAAGACCTTTGTAATTAGGGCTGGGACGATACGGTCAGCAGCCGATACGATACGTATTCGATACGGACCTTGCCGATACGATACGTATTCGATACGATACATATGTACATAACTAAGGGAACACATATCAGTAAATAAGTTTAACAGTTGTCATTGTATTTAGTAGCTATGCTAGGCCATTTTTTATTTATTATTTCTTCTTTAATTAAAAATTATATTAACAATATATCATCCTTAAAGATGCTAGGTCTGTATCTTTATACCCTTAAAATCGGTCACAAATCTTGCAATATGTTAAGTACACTAAATAAATTAACATTGTAAAAGGAATTGCAAACTTTTGTGACAAATAATGTGTTTTTGACAAAAAAGAAAAACACAACAACAACAAAGTAAAAAATGAAACATAAAAACCCTTGCCGGATTCGGGGATTGAACCCGGACAGCTTGCACCCAAAGCGGATGCGTTACCACTGCACCACCGAGTCAACTGACAGTATCGATTGTAGTCAAGCCATTTAAATTCAAGCCAAGCCAAATTTGCGGGCCAGACATTTTCAACAAATGCTTTTTTCTGTAATATTTTTACATGCAAGAATAACTATGTTTTGCAGTTTCTCATATTTACTGGAGTAGGTTTCGCTGTTTAAATATTGTTCAAATGTAAGATGTAAACAATTCTGACCTACAAGATACAGACCTAGCATCTTTAACTTACACCAGGCTACGTCTTTAATGTAGCTGTTGTTAAATTTCAAGCATACAAAACACCAAAACAACTTTATGTCAGCAAGTCTGAGTATTAAAATAAAAGAACGACCCAAAATGTGTAATAAACTCATGTCTATTTTGACATATTCACGTGTTCAATTAAGTATTGTCGCAGATGCTCGTAGTCGTGTTGCAGTGTTGGCGCGGTTAGCAGCACGTGAATGACGTGTATGGGCTGTATTCATAGCAGTCCTCGCCCTGGGGGCAGGGGTGGCTCCCGCAGGTAAGGGGCTGTGGCGCCGGATAACTGGGGTCATAGTCGCAATATGGGCCGCTGCATTCGGTTCCCGGGAGGATGGCAGAGATGAAAAGGTCAAGAACGGAGGTTTGCTGCATTGGTGCACCGTAGGTGAACGGTCCATGCCAATCTAGGCTGAAGACCGGGCCGGACTTATTGAAATACGATGATCCTGCACGGCAACTACGCTGCTAGATCTTCGCCGTACATATCACGCGTACACGCCGTCTTGTCCGTGTCGCCAGTCACCGTTATTGAAGTCAATGTCACTGATGCCACACACGCACGTGTAAATAAACGCATTTGTTACAAGCTTAAATAGTTTCAATGAAAACAATGATATTTTGGAGCCTAGTTTAAGGTCTCGGTGTTTTTAATTTCAACTTATTATGAGGATAAAAGGTAATATATTGTGCCACAGATTTATTTTACTTTATATGTCTGATATGAGAGGCGAGCAAATCTTCATACAACTCGAGACGACCAACTTTGTGGATATTGTCTAGTAGCTTAGACAAATTATAGGATGAAAACGTCTAGAGAATAAATAGTTGTTACAGTTGTAACTGAGTTAACTTCGTAAGTAGACACAAGTTCACCTATTAGTTTGCTCAGGTTTAAGGAGGTGAGACATTCTGAAATGCCCAAAGCAGCCCCTAAAAGTCCATTTGTCATTTTCAAAAAACTAGATACGATATTGAAATGAAATTAGCAAAATACTGTGAGGTTACCTTAAAAGTACCATTTTTTATTAATAAAACGTAAAATTAATTGTTAATTAACCATTAATTAGCCCAAACAATGGATTTCACGTGGGCCAACATAACTCGAAATCTAACAGAAGCTTACCTTTCACGCTTAGGCATATAAAACTCCATGCACTAACGGAGGTAATCTTAGAGATTTATGAGTGAAACATCAATAGTTTTTCCAAAAATGAAAAGGTTAGAAAGTAGGACGTTAACAAAAGTTTGAACCAAAATTGATTTGTCTTTTTGGACAAACTATTGATGTTTCACTCATAAAACTCTAAGATTACCTCCGTTAGTGCATGGAGTATTATATGCCTAAGTGTGAAAGGTATACTCCTATATTAGATTTTGAGTTCTGCTGGCCCGCGTGAAATCCATTGTTTTGGCTAATTAATTATGGTCATTAACAATTAATTTTATGTTTTATTAATAAAAATTGGTACTTTTGAGGTTACCTCACAGTATTTTGCTTATTTCATTTCAATATCATCTCTAGTTTTTTGAAAATGACAAATGGACTTTTTGGGGCTGCTTTGGGCATTTCAATATGTCTCACCACCTTGAATAATATTTTTAGCACGCCGCCTTTTTAATGTATGTAAACTGGTCGACAACTGTGATTCAATCCGCCCTCTGTTTGAGCGTAAGAATCACCGAGGGCATGGTGCAAAACTATTTTAACTACCTTATTTCATACCACAAGTTACAATAGTTAAGCACCAATCCCTCGTTATAATATGTTACGATAAGTCATTGGTGGTTGTGTAAAATGTGCACCATTATAATCCATAGATAAAATGCCAGTAACGCAAAGGTCTCGTGGCCCAATGGATAAGGCGCCTGACTACGGATCGGGAGATTGCAGGTTCGAGTCCTGCCGAGATCTTTGCTTCTTTTGAAGAGCATCCAAATTGCACAAAAATAACACAAATGCAGCCTATATGTTTGTAGATAAAACAAAACTAGTAAGGTCTCGTGGCCCAATGGATAAGGCGCCTGACTACGGATCAGGAGATTGCAGGTTCGAGTCCTGCCGAGATCGCTATTTTTTTGTAGCATTGTGACAAATCATCAAAACCAATGTCATGTTAAATTTTATAATATAATGGGGTGCAAATAACTTTTTTTGTATTCTGGCGTTTAATGCACATATATTTCTACCTCTTGCAAACTTAAAAAAAACATCAAACAAATTTTAAGTTAGCAAGCCTGAGACTAGACATTTAAGAATGACCCACAACGTGTTATAAACTCGTCTATCTTGAGGATAAACTTGCACGTGTTGTCCGTTAGTTGTTGTCGCAGATGCCCGTTGTCGAGTTGCAGTGTTGGTTTGAATAACAGCACGTGTATGACGTGTAGGGGCTGTATTCACAGCAGTCCTCGCCCTGGGGGCAGGGGTGGCTCCCGCAGGTAAGGGGCTGTGGCGCCGGATAACTGGGGTCATAGTCGCAGTAGGGGCCGCTGCATTGTGTTCCCGGGAGGATGGCAGAGATGAAAAGGTCAAGAACGGAGGTTTGCTGCATTGGTGCACCGTAGGTGAACGGTCCACGCCAATCTGGGCTGAAGACCGGGCCGGACTTATTGAAATACGGAGGTCCGTCTTTATAGCTTATGTTGCACTTGGTAATCGGATCAAGGTCGCAAACATTGTAGATAGTGTTGGACACGATTTGGAGCTTGAACCAGTAGAGAAGACCATCGTGTTTTACCTGATCATCCAATTCATCCATCAAATAGCGTACGTTCCGGGCAAACAGTCCCTTGTACATCAGAGCATCATCGTCACAGTTTGGTTCACAATATTCCACCAACACACCTTCGTCATTGCTGTACTGCACTATGAGTCCAAATGTTATGTTGTAGGCTAAATCAAGATATGTTGTATTCTTAGTGAGTTTGTATATCTCTGTCATAGCACCTAACATGACTCCAGAGTTGTAGGTAGGTCCATAAACACCGTCAGGCGTACAGTTTGCCGTCACGCCGTCGGTGATTAAGAAGGTAGTTGCATTTATTATATTGTTATTCATAATGAAGTCATACAACTGATTCATCTTCTTCAAATAGTCTGCGTTGTTCGTAAGTCTGTACAGTTTAGCTGACAGTTGCAACATCTGAGCATTGGTGATAGTCTGTTTTGACGCAAACAAGTTATCGAACCACATCCCCCCACCGCATGCTCCGCTAGAGTCCCAACCAGTTGTCCAAATCCAGTTGTGGATATCTTGTGCGTCTTGCAGGAACTGACCGTCACCAAGGACCTCGTAAATCCGCGTATACGCTAGTCCGTACCATGCCATGTCGTCAAAAGAAGGGTAGGGGCCGTACGCTTCAAGAAGGCTGTATAGATCGCGTTGACCGCCACGAATTACACTCGCGTAACGCGTGTGGGTGCCGTTTGTGTTGGCGACAAAATTAGCAAACGTCTCTAACACAGCACCGTTCTGCCAAAAGCCGTCATACCCGTTCCATATCTGTATCAATGACATAAAATAAAATAATTTTAGTAACAATGTATTTTTACAGTCAATGCCAATATTAAAACATAATTTTATTTTTAACATAAACTCACACAGATCTTATCCATTTCAACATGTGCAACGCAAGCCAGGTACTAACCTCATAGCTGAAGAGGCCGGCAATCGGAGACGGAAACCAGTTAGCCTGGTGTGCGAACTGTGTCCGGCACGCCCAATACGCCGCCATGTCACCACCGTACATTTCTGGTGTGCACACTGTCTTGTCCGTGTCACCGGTCACCGTCACTATTGACGTCAACGTCAACAACGTCACGCAGACATGTGTAACTGGACGCATTGTTTCAGCGTTACTCTCCTTGGTGTCAAGGAAGACAATACTGATTACTTTAGAGCTAGTTAAAGGTTCAAATGTAAGAGATGTTGATTTAAAATGAGAGGTTTTATCAGTTGAAATAATGAAATTGTATAAAGTATGTCAGGTTTATCCAGTTTAATTTGTCTGATACCATTGAAAGGTAAAGAGGTTAGAACTACGTAACATTAAAAGCGATCAACAATATAAATTAATTTAAATTTTGTGTATAACTTTGATAAAATAAATAAATTGATTATTAAAACGGCTCCAATATATATAGTAAAACTTGTGACCAATAAAGCAGTTTTACTTCGTAAAGACAAGCCATTTATTTTAATAATGATTAAAGAGAACCATTTGATAGCGAAATTGAGTAGTGGTTTGTGTGACCCAAGCGGTCCATCGGATAAGTCTGACAGCGTTGGTGGCCAGACTGATGCATGTGAGTGTCCGAGCACTAATGACCACCGTGGTCAGCCTACGGGTACTTGGCGGGGACAAAGCGCCGTGCACATGGTGAGGCTTGCTGTCCGACATTGACGAGTATTCACGGGGCAGACACCTGAGACGTCATTATAGATGAAACGTCGCGTAGGTGTTTATTTGCTTCTATTCAATTACTACGGTCACTTTGATGCGAATTCAAAACTAATGAGATGAATTTGGAAGTTAAGGTTATGTGTTACGCAAGCACCGAGCGTCGAGTAGGACAAATGGTGGAGAATTACAAGGCAGCCCAGTGAGCTATTGAGATGGGCGCCTCGTGTTGGTGGAGTCAAAGTGATTTGGTCAAGAACACTTGTGTGCCGTTGCTTTACAGGTTCGGTGAAAAGTGTTTTGCCCATTACCGACACTGTTCCACAACTATTCTAAACATGCGCTAAAATGACCACACAAGAACCTTTTGAGATTATAAAACGCTGTCATGACATTAGAAACTGTTCCTGATAAGTACGACAGACCTGCCATATTTTTTACTTCGTCTACATTAAAAACCCACACGTTTTCGACTATTCGACGAACAAAGGGTTGCTCTTTGAAACAAGGAGTGTTAATGCGCCACATATGAGACATGTTTTATGATCGTATGATAGGAGCAAGACTTATTTGAACCTTACACGGAGTTCTGAATGTTTTGGCAAGATAATGGTGCTAAGGTGATAGTTCTTCCTGTTATGACATTAAAAGGGCAAACATCATCTAGAAAATAGGTCTATTATGGCCTAAATGAGATATTGTGACATTTGTCGCGCGGACGCACGCGTGCGCTCGACTAGGAAATCAAAACAGGCAAACAAATTGTAGGAAAACATTATTTGTCAGCTGGTGACAAACTAATACTTTATTGCGTCAGAGCAACGGCGGTACCAATTTGATAGAAGTTACCAAATGGTACAGATGTAAAACACATGTTTGTGTTAATCATAAACAGAAAAGTTATTTGCAGCCCCATTTCGTATATGTATTTTAGCACGAAAACAGTTGCTCCGCACGTAAATAACGTCTGTTCGTCTACGTGGTATAATATTATGGAATTTCTATGATACTTGTCGCCCGTGCATCTTTAAAGGCATTCATAGGATAATCCACATTTTTACATGCCACCTTACACCGAAAACGGCCCCGTACACTCATTAACAGAGACAAGCAAGTGTTTAACACGTTGTTCACGAGTGCACCAATGAAGATATGTTAGGTCTTGGCTGTCTTCAGCAAACGGAAGAAGCGAATCTATGCATGTTGACATACTAATGGTGGTGAGCTAGAGGCTGTTGAAGTTAAGCTATAATTTAGTTTTGATGATCTGCGAGACATGCAATCCTAAGCGTTGTTTTGTTTGTTTGTATCTACATGTGAAAATGTGAAAAAATGCAGTGTTTTGGCTGCCCTTGTTAATAATGTTGTCACCAAATCTCATCTAATGGAAAAACGAGGATTTCCAAGTATAATAGGGGATTCCCACGTGGCTGATAATACAAAATGGTATAATCAACAAAATATCTGAAAACGTCCTGGTTCAACGTTCGTTTCTTTTGTACTTTTAAGTTCAAGTTCAAAGCTAAAGGGTTTAAGCTATTAATGAAACATATGTTCAAATCCTGCTTAAGTAAAAACTCGACTTCAGTCTTGTTTGATATTATATAAAACGGTTTATTGTTATATCAACAAGGTTTTATAGAAGAGGCCTCATAAAAGATGAACGCGCTGTTCCGCGAGCGTTTGGAGAGTTGGGAGCATTCGGGTGGTCCCTGTAGCGGATACAGTAAGTCGATATTACAGTGACATATAGATTTTGTTTTATTGCTTAGTATACAAAAGTATCCGTCTGCAGCTTCAACATTGGTGTATGTCATGAGCTTGAAGAAATATGTTTCTGTTTATCAATAATTATTATAGTTGCATTGAGCTAGGGCTCGCACATGTCTCAGAATAAATTGTAGAAATGTGGATACGGGACATAAAGGGAAACGCACACAGATGAAGGTTGTTAGCGCAGAATATTTTATTCAACGGCCATGAATATAAATATAAAATAAACACTGAAATGTTTATGTTCCTGGTTATTTTCCATCAAAACACCCGTAAATATACCTGCTAGATTACCTTTCATGCAGTGAAAACAGAGCAGGTGGTTTAAAAACACAACATTAAAACAATGGTTCATAATCGACTATTCGGAGCGTAAAACTATATTGTCATTCACATTATGACTGTCATCCATTCGGTTGCATGAATACGATATGCTTATTTAAAGATTCTTTTTATTGCAGTTATAAAACAAAATGCAGTCTTTACACAAAGTCAGCTAACGTCATCATCATTACATTTTGAACGCAGTATTTGTGTTATCTGCTAGTGGCAGAATTAAAGTAAGTAGACAAACTAATAAATGTAATAAATACCCAAAACTATAGAAGATTATGGTTTTACCCGTGAACATGACGTAGGAACAGATTTAGCTAGCACCGATTTCTTCGAATCTCGGTCAGGGCAAATTGGTACTAGGCCGTAATTTCGTAATTTGCCGTAATATTTTATTGTACAGTACGATTAAGCATAAAGCGTCGGTACTTATGTTAATGGTGCACGAAAAGAACAATTGACTGGTGTTTACTGTTCGGATAGAAAGGGCATGTACAGCAGTTGAGAACTAGCCAAACAGGTCATACTTATATCGTACCCACAGGTGTGAAACCGTAGATATTCAGTCTGTTCAACAATAACAGCGAAAAAACATGTATCATAATATTCATCAGGACCAATAAAACAACAAAATTTAACAATAATTATAGACAGACGTTAACAATGGCTCGAACAATAACGCAGAACTAGAAATTAAAGTGTTAAAATTTATTGATTATTAAGTGATAATAATTAAACACTTAATATAAACAATGTCCCATTTCCTTAGATAAATTCAAGTAACATGTTAACTATAGAGAAAAAGATAGTCCCTGTACTTTAAGCACGAGTGGTTGATTATAGGAAGTAAAAAGTGCAGGAAACATTAATAACATAATAATTAATTACAACCACCGCCCTTTGTTCCACAGTTTAGAAAGCAAGCCAGACGTAGGTGTAGCTAAGGAAGGCTCTAGGGCACTCATTACAGTTACAACTGCCGATACCCCTAATGAACGACTCGAGCTCAGAAACGCCCTGCAACTAGTGAGATCACCCCGGGTATAATTCATAATCTTTGAATATGTTACACCGCGTCCTTTAATGTGATACCCATATAAACAGTTGGGTATTGGTGTGGTTAAATCGCACGTGTGTTTTGGATTATTAAATGAACAATTCACAATGCAGGGTGCATGCATGGCAGTTGGATTCAAACGTAGACTGCTTTGAACTTTCTCGAATCAAACCATTTCGTAAGAGTGAGTAACTTTATCTAAGCGCACATACAATTATTCACTTATTATAAATAAGTACAAAATAGAATTATTCAATGTACAAATGCGTCTGATATACGCCATAAGCCGGACATTTTATAAGAACAATCAGAGGAAAACAATCGGATGTAAGGCGAATGAATCAGCGACGAACAATCATTCACAACCATAAAGACAGACTATTTTCAAGGATGAGTAACTCAATAGTATTTTGTAGTCACCCATTGTCATTATCCATAGAACAATCTCCACTCGGATCAGACCAGTTAATTACTGCGGCTATAACCATAGCGCATTATCTTGACGGCGCTGACGGCGATGAGCAACCCTTGCTGTTCTTACACAGTTCTTTGGCCCTGATAATTGACCTTCACAGCTATCAAAGACAAAGTTCGTATACTACTAGT
>Ga0224511_10001244_pt1 | contig 14932 bp, 6 predicted proteins | sample SF_May12_sed_USG_2_FD_169988 | JGI IMG/M metagenome (GOLD analysis project Ga0224511, IMG submission 169988) | Sediment microbial communities from San Francisco Bay, California, United States - SF_May12_sed_USGS_8_1 | ecosystem: Environmental > Aquatic > Marine > Sediment | place: USA...
CGCCACTGCTTACACTTCATGAATGTTTGACAGCATCCCAACTACAACATAGGTACTATTTCGTATTGTTTCAAGTGTCATTATTTTCTATTGCCAATGCAAACACTTTGTTTACTCTGCGACAAAATAAATATTTTTACAGTATGACCTCCACATCATACTATTATTAAGACTTCAGTCAAGCGATGCATAAATCAATTCGGGACGTGGCGTATTGTCCATAGGTGAAATGACGTTGCCAATTACGCGTTCGCTATGTCCATTTCTTGCCGATGTGTTACATCGCATACATTGGTATACTTCGTATCCAACTAATTTATGAATCTAGGTTTAGGATTTAATTGTCTATATTGTAATAAAATATTTGCCCTTTTCAATTCCAGAAATAATTTTTATTAAAGGAAACTAGGAAAAGGGTAGTTATCTCAAGATAACACGGTAAGGCAGTGGCGGTTCCAGGATTTTACCTTACAGGGGGGGGGCGTGGAATTTGTCAACAGGGTGGTTGGGAAAGTAGGGGTATAAAATCATTGAAAGTGTTGATGGCTGAAGAATAAGTCATGTTTTAGCAATATTACTTTATTCGCGTGGATATTGCAAGATAACTGTTTAAGAAAAATAACTTCTAACATTGATCCTTTGTCAGGTCCTGGGTAACCAAGCAATTCAAACCACACATCTTCGCGGTAGCATTCTCGCGATTTTCTTACTGGGTTACGAATTAGACTTGGGTGTTATAATAGTTCATTTTAATATGTAAAGTATGTTTACCAGTGCACTTTGCCAATTTTCTTACAAGTTAAATAGTGAACTAATCAAATATTGGTTAGTCTCTGTGAACTGTAAACATCGAAACAACTTTTTTTAAACATTTTCCTCTGTTCTGTATACGTCAATGTCGGCAATCCAGACAGTGAGAAGTTGATACCACACAGGAACAACACATAATCATTATGAAGATCTCGAAAACTGAGACGCATCAATTAGGCGATAATTAAACCTTTGCATATATTTTGTTGACTTTACGCGCCTGCCATTAAATATTCACGCATTTAGAATTCTAAATGTAATTATCATCTGCACTAATATTTATAAATGATTCCCCTGTCGATGGAACCGTTACCGCGTTTTGCATTTTACAGATAAGTTTAAATACTCTTTTATTTTGATATTACAAAATAGGGCCATTTTTATGCAATCGTCCAATACAACCATATTAGTTTTCATTTGGAATCTGATGCGGTTTTATCTTTTAGGGCGGCGGAAAAGCTCATTACGATAATAATATTGCTGATCTAAATAACAGGTCTTAATTGCTTAATGATTTCCCGTTCACTTAGCGTACCTTTCAAACAAAGTTTGCACTTGTTCACTGAATGTATAAATTATTGCTTGAAAAACGTTCCGAAATGTATGAACGTTAATTATGAACGTCCTGCATTTACAAATCAAGCTTATTTCTGACCTATCGACAGCCAGCTTAAAATTACATGACGCCGGGTCTCCCATTTCTAAATATGTATAATCTGTTCACCAATGGATAGGTCCACAATTTTTAAGCTCCTCCCCATGCGGCATATTTGCTTTGATCTTGTGATAAGGTTTATCACAAACAGGAAGTATGCTTTCTTTTGTATTTTCTAGGTCAGATTGTCAGTTGACAATATAATCCTAATCTATTGGATTACAATTGACCATGTACAGTTATAAATGATCATGATTGACAGTTGTGGAACTGTCCATTAACTGATAAACGAATCGCTGGACAAACATAAACGCATGTGCTTAGACACAAATTATTATATTTTTAAAAACCCAAGCCACTTGTCCAAGGGTATGGTTATAGTAGCATCCGTGTAATGTGAATTGGAGTATTGGGGGACTTGGTTACCGGGCCTTTCCTTTGCGATTGTCAATTCAGCCTAACTTTACATACCGACACCATGTAGTCCGTTAATAAGTTAGTTATAAGTAAATGGAACAGTATGTTTTCATATTATAATTAGGATTCGGTCAAGCGATTAGTAAACTTCGTAGGTCAGTGTGGGGATGGGCTATCTGTAGGCCATTTGTCATTTGTTTATTCTGCGACAGCCTACAGAGTGACTCCTATATACCACCTTTCAAACTTTGTTTGAGCGATGGACACAGACCCTCTATATTTGCGTTTAACTGATCATCTAAATGCAGTTTTACACATTGATTAACAGTGCTGTAAAATATAGTCGCATTGTATGTATAGTCTCTTATATCTTTTTGAAGAGTGGCGTTGTACATTTACGTTTTATGCGTTTTATATGGCATATTTATTTGATTTGTACAAGGATGAGACTGAAATAAACAATAAATTCTAAAATCTACAGTTCCTACCTTCCATCCATTCCGCCATGAGGTCTCTCTTGTAGTCATCATAGAGCATGTCCTTGTCGTCTAACTCAAATATGTCCCACAGTTCTTCGAAGGCACCGCCGCGCAGCATCTTGTCTATTGAAAAAGGAAAATAACATTATTTTATACACAAGTATATAGCTCTATACCCTAATCGGACATATTGTTGCATGTGGATTATTATATTCATATGATAACAATGATACAAAATGGTATACTATCTTGAAGTATAATAGGGTGTGTCATAATATTATTGTTTTTATTTTGTTTGGAAATTAGATATCTTAATCCAAGTAAAACTAATCGCGACTTTTGAGAGGAAGTTAAGGATATCGGTAATAAATCATAATTGATGAGAAAATTTACACAACTCGCTACCTTGAATAGGATTCCCCTTTTTCATGACAGTTGTTACAGATTAACAGAAAAGCGTATTGGATTTTAAAAGAGAACACTACACACTACCTTTAAGGGGGTTGATGTTGCAAATGGTGACACTGGGGAACTTCAGGTTGGGAACGGCTTTCACTTCCACCGCCACCTCGACTGGCCATCTACACACACACGTTACACCAGACAGGTCAATTAATTTATGCTATTGACAGCCGGTCCATTTTTCATAATATAAATGGAAGAGATGTTTTATACAATTTCATTTTTGTCTTTTTACCTTTTTTATTAACTTCATTGTTTGAATCGTGAAAATCGTAAAAAAATGCATGTCTCATTATAGTGGATAAAAATAAAACGCATATGTCGGGAATCGAACCTAAAACGTTGGCGTGACAACGCATCACCTATACCACAGACCTAACTATGATTAACGTCAAACCTACCTACTTATCTATCATATTGCTATAAGATATAACACATGCGACCTGTTTGCAGTCAATAACTTGATTATTAAATATAAACTCGACTGTATACGGAATATGCACGAATGCCACTTAAAACCAAATTTACAATACCGTTTGCCCGCATTCTGCATTATTAATTTGTATTTTTTTTACCATCTGCCATTTTCAATTTTATTACTGACCAATGATCGGATTCGATAATGTTGGTGTATATTTGCATAGGCTGGATTAAAAGAGTGCATACAATGGAATGCCCGGACAAACTAAGTCAGTCAAGATGCCATCTTGGCTGTCGATAGCTCAATTCATGATTACCCAGAATGCCTTTTGAAATGACCTTTCTTCACTGTCAATCTTGATCATTTATGAAGGGACATTACCCATTGAATGCCCAAAGGGTTAAGGCTACGATTATTTGGTGACAAAAGATCGCATACTTCCTGTTTTTGATAGGCGTATTTCAAAAACAAAAGTAAAGTGCAGGAATGGGATAAGTTTAAAGAAAGTGCTGAACGGTGCATTGACTAACAGTAGCCCGTGAACACAAATTTTGCGGTGCGATGATCTGTTATTTAAAGCATATTGGTGGGACACATTATAACAGTAAACCAATGTAAAAATGCTTAACGGCTTTTGTTTAGGAAAATGTATTTCAGCTAGCAATTACTGTTCAGGTTTGATATCACCACAGAGACATTGTAAAATTGGATTGGGTTAATCTAAATATTTTATTGTCATTTTTTAAATATTTGTTTTTTAAATTGTATCCCTGTAATCAATTCATTATGTGCTTTCATTCATAAAGTGTGGCCATTATTAAGCGATATTTGTTACTTATGTAAATAATTTCACATTGATCAATCTATCAACTAATTATACTCAACAGCTTTGTAAACACGTTTTCAATGGAGGCGTGTTGAATATTTTAAATAATTAAGTTTGTTTAAACATGTCTTAATAATAAATAAATATAGCTATAATTGGTAAACATTTAAACAGAGTTGTAGTAATGCAGTAATCCAGAATCAACTAAACAAGAAAAACAGCATCATAGTCGTTGTTAACGACTATGTAATTGTCCATATGCGTTACTTTAACACGATCGATCAGATCTACTCGAAAAAAAGCTTACTTACTATTTAGTTACTAAGATAAACTATACTTCAATTACAATATACTGTCGAGCTATATTAAAAGATGGTAAGAGGAAATACAAAAAGTCTCAAATAAGACTACACAATTCCACACAGCTGGTTATAGATCGAAAACTCGCCCAAATATGTGGGGTACTTGTAAAAATAGATATGACAGAAACGTATTTGGTCAATCACGACCCGGATATCGAGGTTTTGTAACTGCTGCTGAGTGATCTAACAAGTAAGGCAAATAACTTATTTGGTGATCCTGTCAGATCTACTTATTGTATCTATAAAACAGCAAGAACAATTTAATAGTAAACGTGTTCTACTTACGTGTAGTATTTTTAATACAGGCCGTCAATCTAAATGGTAAACGTGTTCTACTTACGTGTAGTATTTCTAGAACAGCCCGGCAATCTGAATGGTAAACGTGTTCTACTTACGTGTAGTATTTATGGAACAGCCCGGCAATCTGAATGGTAAACGTGTTCTACTTACGTGTAGTATTTCTAGAACAGCCCGACAATCTGAATGGTAAACGTGTTCTACTTACGTGTAGTATTTATGGAACAGCCCGGCAATCTGAATGGTAAACGTGTTCTACTTACGTGTAGTATTTTTAATACAGGCCGTCAATCTAAATGGTAAACGAAACGTGTTCTACTTACGTGTAGTATTTCTAGAACAGCCCGGCAATCTGAATGGTAAACGTGTTCTACTCACGTGTAGTATTTCCATAACAGCTAGACAATCTGAATGGTAAACGTGTTCTACTCACGTGTAGTATTTCCATAACAGCCCGACAATCTGAATGGTAAACGTGTTCTACTGACGTGTAGTATTTCCATAACAGCCCGACAATCTGAATGGTAAACGTGTTCTACTCACGTGTTGTATTTCTAGAACAGCCCGGCAATCTGAATGGTAAACGTGTTCTACTGACGTGTTGTAATTTTAGAACAGCTAGACAATCTGGATGGTAAACTTGTTCTACTTACGTGTAGTATTTCTGGAAGAGCCAGACAATTTGGATGGTTAGCCAGACCATCATAGACAAGCATGCGACAGCCCACAACAGCTTCTTGTACCACTGCGTTGCCTGGTGGACAAATGAGGGCGATCAAGAATATACAAAGAAAGGAGCATTTGAACAGCACAGTATGACATCTTGGTAGTCTTTATTTAATCATCAAATACTGTGATTCAATTTTAAAACACATACTTTAATTACATACTAAGTACTTCTTGATACATTTTGTTATATAGACAGTCGGGTGACTATAGGTCAGTTAACTGATTATGTAATTTAAGTAATTGAGTAAGCCAGCCGTGAAAGTATGTTTTACTCAGAAGGAAAGTGTTAATACTGGATCCAACCGTACAATAAGTGTTATTTACCTTACTGATTCTTGTAAGAGCTGTAAAGCTCGTGTCATTCACAAACGCATTGTAGATTTCTTTCGCCGACCGCTGATGCCATCGGGCGGCTGCGGCCTTACCGTCCTTGGCATCTAGATTTAGATTGATACTAATCGTGAGCCAGATACAATTAAACTAAGTTTCGACTACTTGAGGAATACATCATTTGAAGTACCGTTGTGTTGTTAAAGTGCAGACTATGGAAACAAACCAAAGTTGACTTTATTCTCGAAGTGGAGGTCATTTTATGCGTAGCTGATGTTTTTAAATAATCTAAACATATGACAATTTCTACATGGTTTAAAATGGATGCATAAGATTAATTAATAAACTTATTAAAACATTTAAATTGGTAAACAAAAAGCTTATAATATGCGATTATATGTTATAACCAGTACGCATTAATTATATAATATTAAAATAATTCGATATTGTACAAAAACAGTTTACGGTGGCACGACGAGTACCATTTGCAATGGAAGAGAATGGCAAATCTGTTACAACATAATTCAACATCTCTATCACTGTATTACCTAAACTATTAGGATCCACTTTCATCTGGTTCAGGATGTCTTGTATGGAATCGCGATGCTGCTTCTCCTTCGGCGACTCGCCGTTCATGCCGATGGAGAACTGACCCATCTTTAGGCTGGAATCCTTGCCTGAAGTACTTAGATGCTTTGACGGCATGAGCGGTTTGACGTTGATCTTTTTGACGTCTTGTTTGTCCGGTTTGTCGTCTGCATTCCCACCGTTCGACGCCGTTTTGACATTCTTCACTTGTGCCCTAGCTAAATTGTTGTTAAATATACATGTATTATTTATTTGATAGAGTTTTAGTGAACACATTCATGTGTAAAAAAACAGAATTACCGCGGTGAAGGACGTTTGTACTGGTATACCGCATTAATAACAAAAGACACCAAAATAGCAGGCAGTAAACGATCATTGGTCGTCGTCATCATTTTTATCAATATCATCAACATCAAACATCATCATCATAATTATCATCATCATCATCATCATCATCATCATCATCATCATCATCATCATCATCACCATTATCACCATCATCATCAACATCATCATCACCATCACCATCATAATCATCATCATCTTCATCACCATCATCATCATCATCATCACCATCATCATCATCATCATTTTTTGTTTTTATAATTACTATAATAGTTATTTATTTGCGGTGTTATTGCTGTTGTTGTTTTTATTATTTATAATAATAATAATAATAATAATAATAATAATAATAATAATAATAATAATAATAATAATAGTAATAATAATAATAATTATTATTATTATTATTATTATTACAATTAGAATTGTTTCAAGTTTAAGTAATTAAGGAAGTTAACGATTAATTAATATATTAATAATGGTCGAAAAGAAATGTAGTCATGAAATTCTAAACAATTAACTGTCGCTATACATCCTATGATTTTGATAATAAAAGCCTTACCTCCATACACCATATTTATTCTCACAAATGTATCTTGTTTGATTCTGGTGCTTCAGGAAAATATAAAACGAATATTTTTCTCCTAAAATATGTCTTTACTCGAGCAGAATTGACAACACTTTAAACGAGTGAGTTCTGAATTATAACGTCACATTCATGTTATATTGTTTTGTTTGATTGGTAATCCCATAACACCAATTCTATAACATAAACATGACGAGCTAGACTGAGTACGTCAACAGAATACAAAAGCTCTATTACAAGTGTATTTATTCAACTGTCACGATTTTCAGGCAAGGGTGTTTGCGGAAACCGTGTGACCGCTTACCCATAACGTGCATGTCCAATAAATTTCCAGGATTCTACGGGTAACAATTAGTAATATATTGAAGCTAGCGCTGTACTTAGAAATCTCTTTTCATGAACTTTTTTCCATTGGTACACCAATTAACGTCAAATTAATTTACCGATACTCGGCTGACACAGGTATTTGATAGGGTTGATTATGAGAGAAAAAAAGGATTTCTATAATCTTGAAATTGGAACATTTGCTCAATATTTGTTTGTGCTTTGAACAAAAAGGTTATTAAGTTTAGTTCTTTACAACAAAATAAATCCAATTATTTTGACTGGAAAACTTATTGTCATAAGGTGTTAATGTCTAATATGTGTAATATTACACCGACACGCTTTTTAGAATTATAATTGAAGACAGTGCAAAATAGTTTTTAGGTTAATACTTAAACGTGTATAGCACGGTGAGTCCACTGTGATGTATAGAAAGGAACCTAAGGCAGAACTGTACGCCATGGTAGCTCAGTTGTTACAGAAACTGACTTGCAAGCAGGGTGTCGTCCGTTCGATCCCCGCCCTGGGTAAAGGACTTGTCTGGCCTGTCTACACGTGTATGGTCAATCACGACGCAAGTTATATTAATTACGCTCAATGTTTCATTCTAGTAGTACATGTAGATGAAAATTAATTCATCTGGTATTTACAATGCTATATCTAATATAAATTGAAGTGATGTTCAAATGAAGAAAGTTGTAAACAATGTTGACATGCCAAGTTTAAGCAATTGTATCATACAACGTCACGAGCATCTACCATAAAGATCCATCCCGGACTTTTTTTGCAAATAAACCCGTCGCTTCATAGGTAAACTTTAATTGTTCTGTTTGAAATCTTCGTAGCTGAAAATTGTTTTGTAGCGCAACAAATATTCATACGTCTCAATATTATTGTTCCGAAAAGCATTTCTTGAGAGATGAGCCAGTTTTAATTTTTTGGAGATCCGTCTAGGACTCAAGCCAAAAACAACATACATCGATGCCGATTTCTGTCGATGAATCCTTTCATTTTTGTAGCCGATTGGAGCTGATTGTTCGATACATTATTAAAGTCATTGTCCACATATGATTAATGCACAAATCGTGACAGTTTGTCCAATGTCGAGTACAAAAGTAAAAAGATTCATCTGGGCCACGGGTGGAAAATAGATGGGTCTCGGTTCATATACCCTTATTCTTGCAGGCGTCATTTAAATTCTGTTTTAAGGTGTTAACGAAAATAAACTGAACTGTCTTTGATTTGTTGTAGATGTCAAAATCAATGCGTAAGATTACAAATAAAATTACCAGTATTGGCAAAAGCAAACACTTTTGGGCAAACGTTCACAATTTTTTCTTATGACGTCAAAGCTGTTTTACACACTGAAACACTAGCAATGTTACTGCAAATGAACAAAGGCCATTTTATTATTGCAGATGTAAACCGCTCCTTTACTTATAGTTTGGATTGGATTGTACTCAAATACTTTTTGTCTTTTATAGATGTATCAAAGTATCTGCCGTTAATGTCGGGATGCCATTCAAAATAGTTCCAACCTCCGCCAACACGAGGTAACACACATTACCAACGCCCTTCACTTCCGGGCACATATTCTACAGTAAAGCTAATCTGGCAAAGCATAGGTACAAATATTAGACTGATGAAAGGGAAAGCCCTCAGGAAGCATAGCCTGCACGAGAAAACAGCATCCTCGGTTTTATTGAAGCTGTTCATCAGTGGTAATGAATGATGCCACACCACTGACGCCCCCTAGCGCATGAGCAGAACTCCATTTTCAAATGTAAATAACATACATGTACACTCCATGATCCCTGAGGGCCAGAACAATATGACTACACAATGATGTAGTACGGGGCGACTTTTTACAGCCGCCACGTTTATTATGTACATTATTAGTTCCAACGATTTACATCTCCGCAGCACACACTCTAAGTCTTCTAAATCCTTGAAGAAACAGTGTCTTGGAAATCAGCCCAAAACTTCTGCGATGCTGGAAAATATCCACATCCATAAATGATTGAAGCAAAAACTCTTGGCGCACACATTTGCAGAACCCTAATTCATTGTTTGCGGCTTGTGTGCACAACCAACTTCGGCATTCGTACTAGAGCTGAAGTTCACAGTCTATTATGGGGCGATGTCCAACAAGATAGAGTTACGGTTCTTGTGCACTGCACTTCCAGACCTTGCATGAATATGCATACCAAGTTTTGAGTCATTCGACCCTATGGTGACAAAGTTACTCTCCGGATAAGAAATGCTCTATAAAAATCAATCAAATGGGTATTCCTTCAAAATGGAACAACGTAGAGTTCCGGTTCTTGTGCACTGCACTTTGAGTCATTGCCAGAAACATGCATTTTAAGTTAAGAGTCATTTGAGTCTATGGCTACAAAGTTATGCTCTGGACAAGAAATGTAATATAAAAATCAAAGGGAAAAAATCAAAACAGAACACGGTAGAGTTAGGGTTCCTGTGCACTTCACTTTGAGTCAGTGCCAGAAACATGCATACCAAGTATGGAGCTATTCGAACCTATGGTGACGGACAAGAAATGCTCTTTATAATATCAATCAAATGGGAATAATTCAAATACGAAGATAGAGTTATAGTTCGTGTGCATGGCACTTCCAGTCATACATGTACCAAGTTTAGAGTTATATGAACCTATGGAGACAAAATAACGCTCCGGACAAGAAATGCTGTATAGAAATCAATAAAAGGGGAATACATGTAATTCAAAACCAGAACAAGGTATAGTTCCAGTTCTTAAGCACTGCACTTTGCGCCATTGCCTGAAACATGCATACCAAGTTTGGAGTCATTTGGACCTATGGTGACAAAGTTACGCTCAGGACAAGGAAATCTGGACGCCACCGCTGCTGACGCCGCCGCCACCCCCGTCCAAAGTAATCCCTTTATGCCCCCTAGTCAGGCGACACAAAATCAGTAAGAAATATGGATTAAAACTCACTATTGTTAATTAAGGAAACAGAAGCCCAGAGCTTATGCGGTGCTGGAGGATCCTGACAGAAACCCAGTACATTTGAATAAAATGTACGCAGACAAGCGTCCAAATGAAATGGGCCATGACGACTCCCCATTTTTTCTCACTCCATCAGCATCCCCCACTGCCTTGTATAAGAAGTGTGCCTTGGGCATAAATAAAAGTTATGCCATCATGAAGGAAATGAAGAAATCGATGGCGATAGAATTACGCCTTATACTTATTATATGTAAAACCTGTCCTGCCCTATATTGCTTTCTCGTTACGCCTGATCCTGAAAATTATATTTAAAATAAATTACACAAATGCATTTCACAACAAGAAATTGAACTACTAAAATTATAAGATTCATTTGAAATAAAGTTTAAGTGTATACGTGTATGCACAAATTGATGTTAACACATATAATTACCTACAGTATGTAAGTTTTAATAGTTGCCAGAAATAATAACTAATAATGTGTACTTTTTATTCATTTTCAGTGCAAGAAAACGAATGATGACGATGTTCCAGCTAACCGCATTGTACAAATATCTGGACACCAACATCAACTCTTTCGGATAGAAAAGTTTCGGATCCACAAATACAGAACACCAACGCGCCATCATATTCCCTCCAATATTCAGTGTCGAGAGGCTTCATTATATATACTCAATTTCATGGAAATGCTACAATCAATTTCTGCAGCACTGAGTCACAAAATGTGTCTCAAAACGTTCAACACAACTCTGCTGCTGCACGGAGTCCATGGATTCTTGTGAAATTGCAGTCAGTCGCCAATTCGGCTAAGTTACAAGCACATACGGATGTTATCCGATAGTGAAAGTGATTAAAATATTTTTGGTAAGGTTTCATCATTGTTTTCCTGTGTTCCCTGTTAAAAGCAGCTAAATTTGTAGACATGTTCAATACACACTGACATTGATATCGATCTCGTGTATCTCTACGCGTTAACCTATCGATATTTTAAATTGAGAAGTTTATTCTATAGCAACATTGTGTTTGTATAATTGTTGTTGCAAAGTATTATTTCTGTTGATAATTATTTTAATCTTCAGTTATTCTTTTCTTTGCCATTTAGTTGAACTATTTCGCGCGTGCGGTGTCGCGCTATATGTTTAAAGATCAATGACGTTACTAACAATAATTGATAGCTCTAGGCTCCCTGCGGGGAAAATGTACTGCGACGGGGTAATCGAACTAACTTTAAACATCGAATATGTACTGAATTAAGCATAAAATAAAATAAAAATTTGTTGTTTTATAATCGATATTTATTCCACTCGTGGTCATAGAAATCTATATTTCTACTGGTGGCTACGCCACTCGTGGACATTTGAATTGTTAATGACCACGAGTGCAATAAAGCTCGACCATACACCGAAATCAACAAATATCCTCTATGTCTAAAATTGTAGTTAATAATTATCAGTTATATGTTTCGTTTGACAAAACCAAAATGTTACATAATATGTCAGTGATTTATGGAACAAAAATTAGATATTGACGATTATGTAAGTAGCTGCAGTTGGCTCATGTCATAATATTATATTTGGCATGTATATACTTATGATGTGATGAAATTGTTTTATATTAAGGGGATGAGATATATTGAAATGCCCAAAGCAGCCCTAAAAAGTCCAATTGTCATTTAAAAAAACTAAAGATGATATTGAAATGTAACAAGCAAAATACTGTGAGGTTACCTCAAAAGTACCGATTTTTATTAATAAAACATAAAATTAATTGTTAATTAACCATTAATTAACCAAAACAATGGATTTCACGCGGGCCAGCAGAACTCAAAATCTAATAGGAGCATACCTTTCGCACTTAGGCATATAAAACTCCATGCACTAACGGAGGTAATCTTAGAGTTTTATTAGAGAAGCATCAATAGTTTGTCCAAAAATGAAAAGGTTAGAAAGTAGGACGTAAACAAAAGTTTGAAGCAAAATTGATCTTTCTTTTTTGGACAAACTATTGATGTTTGACTTATAAAACTCTAAGACTACCTTTGTTGGTGCATGGAGTTTAATACGGCTTAATGTGAAAGGTATGTTCGTATAAAATTTTGAGTTCTGCATGCCCGCGTGAAATCTATTGTTTTGGCTTATTAAAGGTTAATTAACGATTAATGTTGAGTTCTATTACTAACTTTATGCACCAACGGAGGTTATCTTAGAGTTTTATAAGTCAAACATCAATAGTTTGTCCAAAAAAAAAATCAATTTTGGTTCAAACTTTTGTTTACGTCCTACTTTCTAACCTTTTAATTTTTGGACACACTATTGATGCTTCACTCATAAAACTCTAAGATTACCTCCGTTAGTGCATGGAGTTTTATATGCCTAAGTGTCAAAGGTATGCTCTTATTAGATTTTGAGTTCTGCTGGCCCGCGTGAAATCCATTGTTTTGGCTAACTAATGGTTAATTAACAATTAATTTTATGTTTTATTAATAAAAATCGGTACTTTTGAGGTAACCTCACAGTATTTTGCTTATTTCATTTCAATATAATCTTTAGTTTTTGAAAATGACAAATGGCGTTTTTGGGGGCTGCTTTGGGCATTTCAATATGTTTCACCACCTTAACAAACCATTTTGATTGTTAATCCTTATATCGCAATGTGGTGTCTGTTTAATGATGCTTTGTCTTCAGTTTTTCATATTTACGATAGTAGGTTTCACTGCTTAAGTATGGTTAAAATGTAAGATGTAAACAATTCTGACCTAATAGATACAGGAATAGCATAATGGACGCTAGTGTGTTCGAGCCCGCGTCGACATTGCATTACCAATGGAAAGTGTGCATTCTTGCAAAATATGCGAATACCATATAAAGTTCTTCATGTTGGAACTCGCATACTATTAATATGTTATTCATTAACTGTAGTCATATTGGCCTTGGTATTGGGCTGAGGACAGTCATATTGGGCTGAGGCCGCAGGCCGAAGACCACTATGACTGTCTGAAGCCCAATACCAAGGCCAATATGACTACAGTTAATTAATGACAATTTTATTAATTGACTGTACACTTTGTCCACATTTCTAACAAACAACACGACAGGATACATTCAACTATAATTTCCGATAAATTTTTGCTAGATATTTGTAGAGCCCCGCAAAGAAGAAAACGTTTTGATGAAAATCTTCAAATTCAAAATTGCTACCGAAATGGGTAGCTTATTCAAATCTCATATAGAGCCGACCTAATTCTCGCATCTGATTGGCTGAATCTCACATTGGCTTAGTTTTTCCATATTGGCAGGGTTTGTCTCATATTGGCCAAGTTGTGGTTGTATATTTGTAGAAGGCTTGTCATACAGTCCGTGAAAAGTGATCATTTTCACGTACAATTTTGTACAGTCAATTAATAATGTCACAGTATAAACTCTATTTGTCAAATACATAACTACGATAAAAAAAACAACAACACTGTTTCTTAACAGTTTCTGTTTGCCAAAATGCGATATGACAATCAATGTACTGTAATAACAGTGAGAGATGCTGCGTCACTCATCCGAGGCAACTTCAGCGCCTTCAGCGTCCTATTTACCCTGGCGCAGATTCCCTCTTCTGGAAACAAAACAAGTTGAGGTAATGAAATTCAATAAGTTAAAAAACTGAAGGAAGCTTACCTTAAATAGCAGCCTCGGTTTTATTGAAGCTGTTCATCAACTGTAATGAAAGATGCAATACCTGACGTTCCCTAGCGCATGAGCAGAACTCTATTTTCAAATGTAAACAACATACAATCCATTATTCGAGCGTAGCATACCCGTGAAGCAAATTCGTGTCCGCCTCATAACTTCGTTATTTGAAATCGGATTTTAAAACTGTTTCACAGAAATGATCACCATTTTAAAACGACGTGTCGCGAGCAAGATTTGGGTCGCTACCTTGAAGGTCAAGGTCGCAGCATGACCTTGCAGCAAAATCGTTTCCGCCACATAACTTTGTTATTTGAAGTCGAATTTTACAAATATTTCACCGAAATGATCACCATATTGAGATGACGTGTCGACTAAAACATTTGAGTCGCTACCTTAATGGTCAAGGTCACAGCATAAACTTGCAGCAAAATCGTGTCTGGCCCATAACTTTGTTATTTGAAGTCGGGTTTTACAACTTTTTCATAGAAATATTCACCATATACACCTTTCAGTTATTCAGAAGTGTTATTTCCCTTTGACAGGAAGTGCCTCTAACGACGTAGGATACTAAAAACCCGGGACCCGGGATCGGCCAGATCATGATAGAAATGCGATTACTGATAATATCAGTT
>Ga0224511_10001245_pt1 | contig 14932 bp, 9 predicted proteins | sample SF_May12_sed_USG_2_FD_169988 | JGI IMG/M metagenome (GOLD analysis project Ga0224511, IMG submission 169988) | Sediment microbial communities from San Francisco Bay, California, United States - SF_May12_sed_USGS_8_1 | ecosystem: Environmental > Aquatic > Marine > Sediment | place: USA...
GATATGTCATGTTTAAGGGCACCATGACAAAATGGCCCGTACAAAAACTAACACAAGGGACGACACAAAAACTCTTACAACATCATGACGCAACAGACATTTAGAAAACATGTATTTTTGTGTTTTTTCGAATTTTTTATTTTCTTTTTTATTGATAATTTCTTAAAGGAATTCTCCAAGAAATGTTAAGTTACCGCCTTGGTACGGTCAATGACTTTCATTGGGGGTTTAGACTTTTTAACAAAAATATTTAGCTATTTTCCATATTAATACAGCGATAATGCACACATTACGTTGTTTATATTTGTCAAACGATGTTGACCTGACCAATCAACATTCTTTAACTAAGTAAACAACGACGTAATGTCTGCGCTATGGAGTCGTGCGGATCATTTAAACTAAACGTCAACATTTTTCTTCAGATACTAATGAGCGGTTTAAGTATTTAACTGTGAGGTAATTAATATACTATATAAAATTTCCTTTAAAAGGAAGGGTTGCCAAGTTGTAGTGAGTGTTTTAATTTTTTATGAGACATTTGGAAACTTTTGTTAACGCTAGTCACAATTGGTACACAGTAAGTCCATTACCAAAAAGTTAATGACACATCACAATGAACTGCTCAGGTGAGGTAATAAGACAATTACAAACATACGTATGTTTTAAATCCTTTATTTTCCTTAAAGTTTGAACACAGATGTGGATTATGAGATCTTTTAACATTTTGTAATATTATGCACATGTAATGAAGGTCATCATTTTTATTTAAATGACATGCAGACAAATTCCGGTGCATTTTAACACCGAATATATCATAAACAGAACGAATAATTGACGAGTTTTGTTTATTCTATGTAACATTAAGAACAACTATATAAAATAAATAAACAAAACTCAACTTCTGTAAATAATTGAAAATTCATAAAATTATAGGCCAATTTCACCCCTATCCGACCTTTCTCCCCTTAGTGGAATATTTAAATGATTAAATAAGAATGCTAAAATTATTAAAATTAAACTTGTTTTCGAAGTGTATGTTTAAATCTTTTATTTTCATGAACATGTGAACACAACTGTGGATTAGGAGATCGTCTGACATTCATTATATCATGCATATGTGTTAAAGGTTATCATTTTCTATTGCAATGATATTTACACAAATTATGTAATGGAATCAATAAATAATATGCTATAAAAGCATCATTAGCTAAAATATAAAAGCATCATTAACTAGAGTTATCAATGAAGGTGAATAATACACTGCAGTACCCAATTTTTACAAAAAGATGTGGTGTGATTCACTTCCTTTCATCCTTTAGACTCTAATTATAACATGAAAATGACTTATTATTGCAATTATCAGTACGGTACAGTACGGAGGTTACAGTGAGCCCTGTGAAAACCCTATCTGACGTAAACAGAAGTTAGTATCGGTGGTTCTCAACATTTAAAAAACACTGTATAATTATAATATAAAGAAATCGGGAACTATCACAGGAAAAGCGGCCATATTGGAAGCCCAAAATGAAACGAATATATGGGTTTCGTCTGTGGACGCAACCCAGAAATAATGTAAGTCTTAATGTAATAGCGCTGTAATGGACCGCATTTGTATCGCTTATCAAAATATGTACAAGCTTTTCCTGATTAAAATGTGATAAATATTCTGCTTTTATATTCCAACCACAGAAATTTATTTTTAAATGCAAGTAAGCTTGATATGCTTTAATTAAATTAAAGCGAACTTATTTTACACCTTATTAACTCCATTTAATATGAATAGAATAAATACTTCCAATGTTGTTTATAAAATAATACAAATTATTATAGCAAAAATGTGAAAAGCGGTGTGGTGCATCGTCTATAAATGGCATATATTTTAATGTGAATATATTACAGTACTATTACCTTAAGAAAAATGTACACAATATGATATGCATATAACACTACATTCTTAAGAAGTCTTATATTGGTTAAATTCTTTTCACAAGCACGCACAGTGCATAATCTACGCTAAACACTGGTATTTATTTTATATACGTTAAGTGCGTAAACTGTACGTCATACATGTATATGAGTTTTTAGTATACCCCCTATATAGACAGTCGTGCAAATGTTTGTGAAACGTGTGGCAAATATGATTACTATGCACAGTTCTGCATATTTTTTTAATCTCCTCCCCTTTCTGCACAGGAAGTACGATTTCTGTATTTACCATGTCAGACTGTCCCCTGCCAATCATACCCCTTATACACTGGATAAAAAATGACCATTGACTGTTATAAATAATCATGATTGGCAGTTCTGTATCGGTCCATACGGTCTTACACACTCACGTGCAAATGTGTGACTATATCTAAGCTTACTAAAATTAGTTCGACCATAGATTGTTGCAGGTCTGGTAATTACAAGATCACTTAAAAATTGAAAATCTTGTAATTGTTGATGCAATATATACAACCCAGCAAACTATTTAATAATATATTACCCAGCAAACTATTTAATATTATATGATTAGTATTTCAAAAGGAGCCACTTTTAATTTTATTCGTGCTATTCTGCAAATAAAAAGAAAAATGTCGTTGGCTTTCCATTGTCTTACAAATGACAGAGAAACATCCCTAAGTAATATTTGCACAAAAAAAGTCGGTAATGTGTTCGCCCTATATTCGTAGCTACTCATACCAGTGACGAGAGACTGATTCACATATTTGCTCCAACGTCTGACCCGATACTGGTATCGGGTGTAGGCAACCAAACACTGCACAATATACGTCATTGCGTAATGACTATCAGATCTAAGCATATAATGTACGCCATACGTTTCGATAAAATTGTTGCAGTTCAACCCCATATGCTTAAAGCAAGGTCAATAATCGCCATAATGTGAACGAAATAAGTATCATTGCAACTGAGACGCAACTGAATATGAGCTTTGAGTGGTTGGTCATATCTGACGAACTTCAAAAGTTCTCTAATCGCTAATCAACTGTATCGACAATGTTTTGTTTGTTTGGATGGCTTGTTGTTGGCCGTTTTAACACTGATTATATCATCATATCGATGCGATCAATTTACATAATCAGCGACGAATGGACTACTACAAGCCTGCTTACTCCTGTTTTTTTTCCACATACGTCAGCCTTAAACTCTAGTATTAATCATGATGGAACACGTTTGCCTTTAGGCGTAGCTCGAGTCCTTGTGTTCAGTGCTGTAAACATATCGCATTAGCATATATCCACTCAATTTTTATGCCTCCATTCCCTTTCATGTGTTGCTGTTTAATTGTTAAAGCGATTCCAAGCAGTAAATAACATTATGTTAATCAAATACGTTAATCAAAAGTATGCCTTTGGTCTAAACAAAACACATATTGTAAAATACAAGTCACGATTTGTGGAATTAACGATACACATATTTACTCATGGTATCGCTATGCCCAGAATCGTGCAAGCAAATTGCAAATTAATTACTTTTACCAACGTAATATAAACGTTATTATGCGTAAAATGGTCCTAAGGGCGCACCGAAAATTAAAATTAATTGCCGCATGAGTCTGTGTCATTATATTACCACCTGGTGCATTAAATGTACTATATAAAGGCAGACCTCCGCTGCTGTCTTGTGTGTTCAATTATTTGACATCTCCGTAACGTCATCTTACTGACTAGTGACTCTGTTACTGTCTCATACCAGTCTGCCATCAATATGAACGCTTGTGTGTTGGTTCTCAGTGCTTTGGTGGCTGTCGCATACACCGCGGTAACCGATGCTGACGTGGAGTGGGCTGCCCAAAACTATGTCAACGCAATGCCATGGGCCAGTGGACGTAACTATAAGTTCACCCAATTTGATTACAAGACTTGCCCGGTAATTATATCTCTTTATTTTTATTTGAAGTTATAAGATACAAAATTTAAGATGGCTATTATTTTTACCAGACATATCTATGTACATGAAAAACGTAATATGTAACGACTACATTTCTTTGGTTCAACATTGTCAAAATGTATGTAAACAAATTCTGTGTATAGGCAAAGGATACACATTACTCACAGTGTGTTACTATGCATTATTTTCTTTCTATCAAATAACTAAATGATTAACATAGCTTTGTGGATAAAGTATAGACGAATGTAAAGTTTAGAACATTTGATACTTATTTTAGCAACATGCGAATTAGTTTAACAAATGCATTTTTGACGAAACAAACATTGTTTTTATTCATACAAGTAACGACTAAATTGGCGTTTTTAAGTATGAAGAAAGTAATGGCGTCAGAGGGACGACATACTACATGAAACTTATTGCTACGGACCAGATGGATACGGAACATTGGGTACGTTGTGTTTACACATATGTGTTTGTTTGATTGATTGCCCGATTTGTGTGTATCTGCTTGTTTGTAATTATGTCGTTTTCAACACCGACTTTGGTTCATACTACGGCGGTCAGCTCACCTAACCGGAATTCTCGGCTTCATTAGCGCTACGATGTACCTTCTATACTCTTTAAGCGACTCGTTGCTTCGTGAAATTATAAATATTGGTTGAACCAGACTTAGCGTCTGACCGACTATCGATCATCGTAGAGAATGTACGAAGGCTGTTCGATAAAATCGTAGATAATGTTTAGAAAATTGTTTCGGTTCACTCGATTTTAATAGTTTTTTTTGCCTATGATACAGGGCAATATGTATATGACAGATACCGTAAGTGTCAATTAAATATGTTCACCCGTAAAAGAGTTACACATGTTTTATTAACATATGATAACAAACATAGCCGGGCTCCAAATGCAAAATAACTTCAACGTCATTAATCAGTTTAGTAAGCGTTGCGCTTGTAAATTTTGGGCATACGGGGGATGTTCATGTCCTTCGAAAATGAACAGAATTGTGCAAAGTGTTCTTAGATATTTTAAAATGTAATGAAATGTATAGCTGCATACGCTTATGTGATATCATTTAACGCGGAAAGTAATACGTCTGTCACTATTCACCTAGTCTCTGCGATCAATATTGAAGTCTTCACTTTCAAAGTCGACATAGGTGTGGGTCCTCATTAAGAGATAATCAGCTTTGTATATAATTCAATATAACCGTTTGTAATGTAAATTTGTTCAAATTAAATAATAACGCAAATACTATGTAACTTTTGCTCCATGAGTTATAACAAAATGTTATATAAAACACTGTATTCTGTATAAATATTATGTTTTTTTTTAAAATCCAAAATGTTTAAATTGTAGTTCTAGATCGTCTATTTCAGCTCATGTATAGTGAAAAAAACTTTTAGGCAGTGTTCTGGAATTTTATACTTTAACCTTAGGTTATATAAACGATGTATTTACACAATGTGCGTATATTCACTTCATTCAATATTTTTAACAAAAAACACATTATGAAATTCGAGTGCCATTTTCATTGTATACAAGGCACGTACGACGCATGATTAGAGAAACCGGTTTGCTTCATCAAGTACAAATGTCGAAATCTACGTCATATGTACTCATAAACAAAACGTCTACTGGAAACGGTTGTATATTTATTTAATCTCGACAGGAGGCCATTACAATCTGTCGTTATGTGATTGGCAAAAGAATGTTGATTTGTTTAATGACACAACACAATAGTGAAGTCTAAAGAAAATAACAATTTATCGTTCCCCAGAGTCATAAATCAAAGCATTGAAAGTACTGAAGGGGGATTGCCATGAAAACTAGGAAAATGTAAAACTAACAAAATGACCTAGTGCTATTATGGTATAGTCCAATATAAGTTACATGTCGGAGCGGAGTTGACATTTCTGTATGAATACTATTACTAAGTCGCGTTCTCGTATATGCAAATATGCTCATTTATGCCAAACTGCGTTCACCCGGATGAATATCTTTTTCATTCGAAATAAAAACTAACTGCTTACAACGAAATTGTAAACATTATGAGATTTGTAATATCAGATTATTTGAATGGTAATCATGCCGACAAACTGTCATAAAATTTCGTAAAAGATAAATACGTTGAACAACATTGGCGCTATTTTATAGCCTGCTTCAGAATTTAGTCCAATTACGGCGAACTTCGGTAGTATAATAAGGACACCCTGCCTTTAAAAAAACCCGTTCAAAATTTAGAAGGGGTTGTGAGTCGTGCTAGCTCTGGGAAATTGCTAGCGCAATCTCCCGAAGAAGACGCTGAGAGTTTAAAGAAAATACAACTTAAAGGCCGACACGTAAACACGTATTGGCTAACGTGCCTCCGTGTCGTCTAGAAACTATTTTTATTAACAGTCACAGAGAAAAACTTTAATTAAAGCTATAAATATAACGGTTATGATCCGTTTGGAATTGTGTTGGCATCTACATATCTGAATCAACATTCCTGTTTCAGTTTAAACTGTTTAAAAGGTTTGATTCAACATGCTTTGTTTAAGCACATTTGAGTTATGTGTTACTAGTAAATACTTTAAAACGTTGTTTTCTCAGGTTTTTCTGTTTTTCTGATGTATTTCTTCTGAATTACAATTACGTTTCATGTATGTATGTTTCCAGGCTCCCAAGACAATGAAATGCTTCCTGGAGGGCCTTGGTGATGTTGATAATCCCAGTTTCCCGATAGATTACCATGTATGTGCCGAATGTAATAACTGTTAAAAAAGAACTTTTAAATGTAATAATAAAGTTCTGCATACGAAATAAAAAGACTTAAACGTACATCGTACGGTCTAAAAACCCTCTGAGTTGTGCTTATCAAAAGGTCGGGGTTACACCCTAACATTGGTAATGTATCTTAATCCTGATTCCATTTTCAATCTGCAGAGAAGGTTCATTTCTAGTAGGATATTTTAAGATACTAAATATCCTATATCGTATACGAGCCACACATTTTGTAACTAAAAATCGAAAATATTCCTTCTATAAAAATCATATTATAATGATAAGGTCCCCCAAAATCACATTCAAACCAATAGTCTCTGTTGCACAACAATTGTTTTGCTACTAAATGGTCGTCGACACAGCAAATAACAAAATTAAACTGATAAAATGGAAAGCCCTCAGGCTAAGTCTAAGCTAAGCAAATGTATTATAAGGAATTGCTACAACGGGAACTCGTTATCCTATGAAACGTGGGAAAAAGACGCAATGGATACATACTCTGGCACATTTCTAAATGACCACTGAGAACCATGTTTGACAACATCGAAAATATACTCATTTGCAACAGGGTATACCTAATAATCATACCATGTTTTTAAATTACTAACTGGTGTCTAGGATGAAACTCCAGGTTTCATGTTTCTTAATTCCCCAATAATATAATCAACATCCAACATTTTTTCAATGACACCTGGATATACCCAAATGAGCATAACATGTTTTAAAATATCAAATAGTGTCTGGGACTGAACTTCCGGTTTCATATTTCTAAAACCCTCAACAATATCATATAACTCTTTGTTACTTATCGGCGCATCTTTAACTATCGAAAAAGCTCCACCGTTAATAGAGAGCGCCATGCACTCTGAAGGCCAGTGACCAGGGCACTCGCATCGGAAACAAACACCGAGATGTCGCGTCTGCGTGGAGTCGACGGGTGGGGACGGTGGCACCGAAACAATTGGCATTGCAGGAGGAACGCTAGTAGTCGCCGTTCAATATGGGAAAAGATCTGCTGCGCACGTAACGCTCCTGACGTATCTTTTGGTCAGCGTTAATCTGAGCGCGGTATATATTATTCTCGTCGTCCAAATCCCCTGCTTGCCTATGAGACCCGTTGTCCTGTACTATGCCAATGCCAACACCAGACGAGTTCGATAACTTGATAAATTTATAACAATGCAACAGAATGTCAATACCTTCACATTTCCGCTTGTGAGCGTTCTCAATCGGCTCAGGGACCGTTTCGGTCAAATCATCTTTCAACTGTGCTATTTATCATCTGCTCTTAGTGTGATAACACTTTGTGTTCATGCATGTCTGCACTACATGGTACACTTATAATTCGATGCTGACACTAAGATACCGCCTGGTAGAGTGATATCGCCTCACATTACGTGCACTATTTTTAAACTAAAAATTATTTCCCGCTATACTAACGACAAACGTGAAATCTATATTGTCAACTTGAAAATACCGAAACGTTATACAAAAACAGTCTTAAGCAAACTACGATTCAGACTTCAGGAACCCCATGCGCATCAAGGCGGCAACCCAGCATTTGTTGCGAGAGGCTGATGCATCAGTATAAACATTACTTCGGGCCATTTAAATTAAATTTTCCATAACCCGAATGCAATTTTAATAGCCCAAACGTTTTGTTGTGGTCATAACTCATACAAATCATATTAGAAATGAGTTGACTTGAACTTATTTTAATCTTTCGTGTGTTTTCTTACGAACACATAACTCCAAAATCAGTATTTATGTTAAATTGTTTCTGTTTTTAGAATATTACTTTAAAATTTAAATCTACCGGTCGGGCTACCTTGCATACAATTCTTGTCGACCGACAGGCCTTTTACTCGACTCGGGCTTCGGGCTTATAGACTAATTCACAGACTGACCATGTGCTAGTTTTGAAGAAAATTGGTCACAGACCAAAACATTTTCCAATACGCATTTTAATATAAGGGGAAATCATTTTTGTCCATGGTAGCGGAGAAGGGTTTACCTCAGTTATCATGCATTGTTCATGTTTTTAAATATGTTATCATACTATTTTCAAGAGTGAGACAGACATTCAGCATCACATTTATTCCCTGGGCCCTAAGTCTCGATTATATTGTAGTTATGTACTTTTCGGCCCAAATGTCTGTGATTTAGTCCCTTTCAGCCAAAATTAAGTAACAGTGCTATAAAATAATGGTAGTGTTTAAAAAAAAAGGATTTAATTATATCACTTTTTATTACAACAGGAATGATTCAAACTTAGCTTAAAGCCAAGCCATATTTTGCGGCAGGTTTTGTTCTGAATACACGTTTTGCTTTTGGCAAAGCAAACAATTATTAATCGGTTTCAGAATAATGACGTTATGTCACGATACTGGCTCCAAAACTATCCAATATTTGTACACGACTATGGTTTACCTAGTGGACATAAACCTGTGCCGGAAGGCCCCCACTAAAGCGTCCACAAAATATACACAGCCGTTCAGCAGTTAAGTGCTGCTTTTTCACTTTCCTTATTAAATCTAATTATATAATTACCCCCAAACTGCGTATATGACCGTAGTACAGAATACATTTGCCAAATATATCGTCTGTTTCTCAGGCCCCATCGCGTTTGATTTGGGACCCCCGAGTCAAGTGTCTCATTCAAACAACGATACAATACTTTTCGTCAGTGTTTTAGGCTAAAAAGAAATGTATGCACTAACATAAATAGAGTAAAAGCAAGAAGAACTACTTATTGGCCTACACAATATTGCCTTCCCCAAACTGTGTCATGTACCAGTTCATATGACTTGTAATAAAACAATTTAGCTATATTGCAGTACTGAATTATTATCGTTTTGAAATGTGTTCCAACGATCAGCATAGTGATCACAATTAAAATGTATATGTGCTTTTATTTAGTAATGACATGTTAAAAATAAAATTATAAAAAAAATGAAATGAACAATAACACAAAAACATTCGGGCAAGGAACATCTGAAGGTTTCTTTGTACAACATTTTATCATTTTAGTCCATGTTGAAATGACAGATGGAAGAAACGTTTTATTACTTGATGTTGGACCTGAACCGACATCAGATTCTTGATTTCTGCGACTCTGTTTGCAATGAAACGTTTCAGTGGTTTTGTTGTCTTAAACCAGTGTAACACGATTTGACTGTCTGACTAACACACGATCTTCGTAACAGGAATAACTTCTGTGAAGTTTTGGGCTAGTATACGAGCTGCAACGAGCGCTGATAATATTATTATACGTTCTAGTCATGGGAGTGAGAATTCGTGTACCGGCGCATTTACAGAACTACAGCTGTTTCTCTCCCGGAAGTGACGTGAATGCTCCATATGCGCGCGCACTTGCATTCGCAACATGTGTAATGTGTCGCTGGTGTCTGCTGTCTTGCATGTAAAGTATCCGGGCTGGAAGGTTGAGTTCATGTTAAGGTAGAGGTCACTTGCTATAGACAGCCACTGTTCTACGATGTCCACCTTAAGTTGTGTGTCCCAATCATAACCCATTTTTCACAAACTTTGCATCAATGTCTTCGCGCGGACGGTTACAGGACTGAGTATCCCGAGGAGGTTGTAATTTCTGGACGTTTATTGAACAATGGTTTATTTAGTAGACGCAGCGGGTGTTTTTTACGTAACGAACTTCGTCACATCATCATCAGTGTCCCACATCAGTACAAGAATTTCAGTGTGACTGTCTGTATCTTGTACACTTTCGGTGTTGGCGATGTTTTGTAGACTCATGATGTTAAACGACCATGAATGAAAAACGTGGCATTCAAGATCAATAGAAAATATGTCTCACCAAATAACACAGACAGGAAACGATAGATCACTAGCTTGCTCTCGGGTTCCTCGGAGTCAGACCACAAACATCGCGTCACGTCTCAGTCTATTCCGATGGACGTCGTTGTAGAGTCCTTCTTAACTACATTGTGTTAAATTTAGTGTTGGCGATGTGATGTTAAATGAAACCTCAGTGTTCTTGTTCGCGTATTTGTCACCCTCTTTCTGTAGCAGATGTGGTTAATTGCTCAATGTGCGTATAATAGTCTGTGTTCTCTTTTTTGTCCTCATAATTGGTTGGCATTGCAGGATCAAATGTCTTCTAAGGAAGTTACAAAAGCTATGTCCAACTTACTGGTATTTTAAGACGCATGACTCTGTAACACAAATAATTTTCATTTGCAATTGCAATCGATTTTGCTTACTTATGTTTTTTCAACATAACCTCAGCTTCATCTATAAATTATACGCCATATATTTTTATATTTAAAAACGAGTGCTTTATTGTTGAATATTAAGCGGTACAAGTATATCAAGCACCTATGCTCTTTAACACTAACAAAAGTTTAAGGTGTTTGTAAAAATATTCTGAGTACTAAAATAGTTTAGATGAGTTTCAAACTACTATTTTTCTCAAATATTCAAATAAAGCAGCTGTCCTCCAGAATATACTAAAAATCATTAGTGACAAATATTTTAAAATATCTCTTCAATTATATATAATAAGTGTTAGAAATAAAAAACCTACATATTTTCAATTTTTTGCTTTGAAAACAGACAATTCGCTTTCTGCCATCGGGGTATTCCTACTATACATAATGGCTACTGCGTTAGTAACGCAGTAGATTATGCAAAGAAAAACTATGTTTTACCAACGATATTGTCAACTGAATTAAGGGGTCAGTATAATAGATGTCTCCACTGAACATAACTGGACCAGTATTTACCGTTAAGTTTTTTTCCATTTTTTGAGCACCTGGAGGACATCTGCTTTAAATACAAAAATAAATTTAATAATAGCTATAACATTATAGTTTTTAAAGTAATGATATAAGCGAACACTACAATTATGGGCGCTTTGTAAACGGGCAAAATATTGATGCATACATTGAAGTGGCTTAGTGTCATATTTAAGTGAATTGTTACACCCTACAATTTCTGTTTAGCGAGTATTTGAAGTATACCTCGACACCATACCTCACGTATCTGACCGAGGAGCCGCAGCTCATATGCTAAAGCACAGTGCGCTATATGCTGCGAAATCCGCATGGGCGAAATGTACCTTAAACTAAGAGTTTTTAAAGGCAAGTCAAATGAAATAAAAACCTGAAAAAACTATATGTATCACTCCTAAAACTTGCAACGTTGTCAACGTTAGCATTTTACTGCTGTTGAACCTGTTAATGAATGCTTACCTTGTGTACCTTATCTAAGTAAGGCCTGGTTTATATATTTACAGCCCTTTAAACTGTGCAAGGTTTTAGTAAACCCCCCTGACAATCGGCTTAGATAAAAACAAAATATGGGTGTTTATACATTATTGTTCTTTAACGATTAGTTCATTTCTAGAAATAAACGAACAAACTGCGAGTCTGTGCTTTATTGTAAGTTAATGTAAGACAGCACCCTTTATTTTATTATGCAGTGTCTTTCTTACAATCAGTTTACTCTATAGAACTGAGCCTGACACTTTTCCATACATTGCAAATAGTCCGATAACACCAACGCACAGGAAACACACTCGCAACATGTATGGCAGCCAAATGGGTTACATGTGGCATCCGATGTGTCTCGGACGTCTTTGCAGATTCGAACGCAATTCTGATATTCGGGTGAGACACCGGAAACCACTGCGATCAGGCAACCGAGAACGACGACTGTAGCTAGTCGGATCATTATCATCTGGAAATTATTTACGTGACTGTACGTTTTTGTGGTGTATGAATTCCATGTTTAAGATTGTTGCAACACTTATTGTCGTAGGGTTCTTTGAACCATTGCATGAGGAGGAATCATTTTTGTCAATGGTACCGGACAAGGATTTACCAATTCAGTTGCAGTGTTACAAAATAATGGATCAGTTTTTTAGGATGTTTCAGCATTAAAATATGCATTTTTTTAAATCAGGTAATGAGGGTAGATCAATTCTTATCGACATATTGGTTATTTTGGACCAGACATGCCCAATGTCCGCCATCTTTGTTTTTATCTGTAACCACGGTGTCTTAGGTCGGTATATACTGCTGTTAGTTATCCGGTCCCTTTTTACAGACAAGCTGTTTTAATGCATTAAACGTTGTAAGTGAAACGGTATCAAAAAGCGGTTAACGGCTGTTTAAATATTGTTTGAAAACTGACTGTATATTTTTCTGTCTGAAAGATACTGAAGTAGAGCTAAACGTGCAATGCTTTGTTTTTTAATTGTTCTACTGATCATCTTTGGAAGCCAAACAAAAATCGCTAGCATGCACGTAAACAGCTAAAACAAAGTTATAAATAAAATATATTTAAATAACCATATTTTAAACAAATATGCTATAACACAATGGTAATTACTCGTTACTTCGGCAAGGTATGATGCAATCTTAGCAAAAGGGCATGTCATTATTTGCGGTAGTCTGCGTTTTGAAATCACGCTTTGCTTTTTGCAAAACAGACAACTACTGTATTAATCGGTGTCATAGTTTTGACGTCATGGTACGATACTGCTTCCAGAACTATCTATATTTACACGACTATGGTTTGCCTAGTCGAAATCAACATGACATTGTATCGGAATACTACCAGCAACGCGTCCGCAAAGCATTCACAACATTTAAGCAGCTTGCATTTTCACTTTCCTCATTTAATCTACACATATAATGACCCCCCAAACTGCGTATATGACACTAGTACAGAATAACTTTGCCATATAATCGTCTGTTTCTGAAGCCCCTCTGCGTTCGATTTTTGACCCCTGAGTCAAGTGTCATTTTCAAACAACGGACACAACTTTTGGTCAACAGCCACGAAGTGTGTTTTTGGCTAAAACGAAATGTATGGAATGGAAAAGTAAAAGCAAGAAGAACTTATTTTGCCTACACAATACGGCCCCAAGCTGTGTCATGCACCAAACGAATTATTATAGTTTTGAAATGTATCTGTTACAGGGACTGTGTGTAACCAGAGATTTCACGTAATCCCTGAAATTTAGTCAGGGAATACATGTAAACCCTGAAGTTTTCTAGGGATTTCACGTATTCCCTGATTTTTTCTTCAATTTTACACAAAGTCCCTGACCACAAAAATATCATATTTAATTATAAAATATAAATCATTTAGCTTTAATGTTTTACTAATTCAATGTTTTCACTGTTGTGTATTGATATTTTCGTTATGTGAATGCGATTATAGTATTATTGCTTGTGTTTCCAAAGCATCAGTATAACCCTTTTTGTTTGTATTGCCTACAAATGGGAGATTGTATTATACACTTAGATAATTGCGGTTGGTTTAAAAATAGTAAAAACATTTCACCAAGTGAAAAATCTCAATCACATATTGATCCTCAGTTGATGTGCACACATGGAAAAGACCATATATTCTAATTAAGTCAATTTTATTGAGGAATTATACAAGGAGTATGATGAAAAAAAAAGACAAAACGTTGTTACCCAAACTAAAATTTGAAAAGATACTTGATCGACTGAGTTTCTTAAAGCACAACTCAAAGACATAGAAAACAAGGGAGATTATAACATGCTTAACAGGTATGTGTGGTATAAACTGAAAGGATTAAATTATAATATAAAGTAAAAGGTCGCCCCGTACTACATCATTGCGTAGTCATATTTTTCTGGTCCTCAGGGATCATGGAGTGTACATGTATGTTGTTTACATTTGAAAATGGAGTTCTGCTCATGCGCTAGGGGGCGTCAGTGGTGTGGCATCATTCATTACCACTGATCAACAGCTTCAATAAAACCGTGGCTGCTGTTTTCTCGTGCAGGCTATGCTTCCTGATGGCTTTCCCTTTCATCAGTTTTTTATGTGTATCAGTACCATGCTGTATTATGTTTTCAAAACAAATAAATCAGTATGATAAGCAATAGTTTTAGGGGTTAAACGAGTAAAACAAGTCGATTCTTTTTATCATACAATTCGATTATTTTTTATTCGATTTGATTTTCAATGAAAAATGAATATATTTAGTTACATAATGGGTTGAAGGCAATATTGTTTAACTTTTTTTTTATTAAATGTGGACTTGTAAACTGCTATTCATTTAAAATCTGACGTCTGTAAGTTATTTAAAAAAAACTAGAAGTCTAGAAAAACAGCTCATTAAGTTCTGAATAACCATTTACCTCATATAGTTAACGTATGACCATCCTAATGGATTCACATATTTGCAGCTAGGAAGAGATTTTATAAACCTTTTTTAATTTAAATATATGGCATTTTAAGACGATCCACCGCA
>Ga0224511_10001246_pt1 | contig 14929 bp, 20 predicted proteins | sample SF_May12_sed_USG_2_FD_169988 | JGI IMG/M metagenome (GOLD analysis project Ga0224511, IMG submission 169988) | Sediment microbial communities from San Francisco Bay, California, United States - SF_May12_sed_USGS_8_1 | ecosystem: Environmental > Aquatic > Marine > Sediment | place: USA...
GATTTCACTTTTAGATGGGGATATTTTTTCATAATTTCTGAAACAACAATTGTTGCAACCGGTTTGCCGCTGTACTTGTTGGTTCCAACCTCTGCACATTTCTTGTCGCAACCATCGACAGTAATCGTTGGAAATACTTTTGCGAAGGCTCTTTCGTCCTCGCTTCCCGCAAGGAACAATGGAAGACATATGGTTACCATGTCGTCTGGTCTCAGTTTCTCCATTACAATACGGGTGGCGATTCGGGATATGGTGCCTTCAGGCAAGTCTTCACCGCTGCAAGAGACTATTCCCACTTTGTCTGTTACTATGGCCAATCACATTCACCTATCGTTTTTGTTTATTTCATCGATTTGTGTGGCAATTTTTTCGGCTAATATGCTGGCAAGTTTCAGTCCTTTTGGACCCAACTCGGTGACAGCTTCTGGTTTCAGACTCCTGTTTTCTCGCAAAACGTCGGTTACCATGAAGCTCGCTGCGAGCTTTCCTTCAGAAGCTTCTATGTTCTTGCGTGCACATTGAAGAGGGCAACCGTCGACAGATATGCAAGGGTTGTTTCTTGTGAGTTTTAGAATTGCTTCGTCCCCAATTGTTAATAGAGGGAGACAAATAGTAGTAGCCTCGTTTGGTCGAAGCTTTTCCACGACTTCGTACGTGGCTGTTCTGCCAACCGTTCCCAAAGCCTTCCCAATTCCACTACACGGAATCACGAATACTTTTCCATTTTTTGACATAAGACTACCTTCTAGTAATCCCTGAGTTTCTTTATTAAAGCCAACACTTCCCTCTTTTCTGGAAAACTTAGTGCATCGGGCGCGCATACTCTCCTACAAGAACGGCAAAAGACGACACAGTTGTTTGGGTTTTCAACAACCAATTTCTTTGGCTGTCCCTTTACTGCATATACTCTGTGAGGGCAGAACTTTAGGCATTGAGGGCCGCTGTCGCACAAATCGCATTTGTCATAGTTTATTTTCGGATACCACGGTATCTTGCTGCGAGGAACACCCATGTAGGTTTCTTCAGACAGTTTCCGCGGCCTCCTCTAGGGCTTTCTTCACCACTTTAAGCGCGTCTTCGGTCTTCATGTCTCTGACATCTAGGGAGATCAGATCTTTCTTCACATCAAGCCCAGCAGCTTCGAAAGCGTCTCGAAATAGTTTCTTCTGCATCACCGGAGCGCAGCCAGTGATCATGTATTTTCTGCCTTTCTTCAGAAACTCCGCTAAAAACCGGTCTCCATCTTCGTCACAGAGCATCGGATGCACAAATGCGTATTCAACTGGATATTCGGCTCGAATAATATTGATGAAGTCCCAAATATCCATTTTAGAAAATCCGGGGCATTTTCCAGTACATACACATAAGATGAACCTGATTTTCTTTTCTTCATTCTTTTCTTTTTCCACCATGGAAATCTCTGCCTAGTTTTCTCCGCAATCGAAACAAAGGTTGCCGTCCATATTAGTCCAGAAGACTTTCCCACACTTGGCGCATGTGACTTTTTTAAGCAAACCTTTTTTCGGTTTGGCCGCTCTCAAAACATCTATAAGTTTTTGAGTACACGCGCAACTGTCTTTGTCTTCTTCGCTCAATAGTAGCTACCCCTTCGAGTTTAGTGGGAGCATTATAGGGGAAGAACATATTTATATATTTCGTTTTGTTAATATAATACGTCGGTTAGGAGCTGAAAACATATTTAAATATGTTCAGGCCACCTTTAGGTGTAGAAATATGATCTCTAAACCAAAAGTAAGCAAACGACTTAATCGATTGATAAAATCTGGAATTTGCCCTGCAGAAGACGCTTTAGAATACGCAGACGAGTTGAAACAGCTAGCTGATAGAGTCGCAAATGTTGAAACCACCAAGGAGCAACGCAGGCTTTTCAAGGCTCTTGCCGACGACACACGTTTGAGAATTTTAAGACTTCTCGAAGTCCGTGAGATGTGCGTTTGTGAGATAATGGTCGCGTTAAACCTAACGCAGCCCACTGCTTCTCACCATCTGGGTCTTCTCGAAAATGCGAGATTGGTTAAGGATAGAAAAGAAGGAAAATGGGTCTTCTATAGCCTAGCAAACCCTGAATTGCTTGGAAGCATGCACAAACTGAAAACTCTGTAAGTAGCCGACGGTATTGCGTTTTTTGAGGCGAACCACTTCATGTCGATTTATAACGATAGATTTAAATATGTAAATGTGTCCCAACATAATTTCAAGGACATCTCTGGAAAATGAGAAATCTGAAGGAGAAGCACAACCTTGGCAGAGAAAAAGGAAGCGAAACTTGGGATTTTTGAGAAATATCTTACATTGTGGATCGCCATCTGCATAGTCGTTGGCCTCTTGATAGGAAGGTTTTTCCCAGCTTTCGGTCAATATTTAGACTCTTTGAAATTCGCTAAGTTATCTATTCCAATTGGCATCTGCCTATTTTTCATGATGTATCCAACAGTCGTGGGCATAGCCTTCAGTGACATTAGGAAGGCTGTGAGGAAGCCAAAACCCATGCTCCTCACAATAATTGCGAATTGGGCCATCGCTCCACTGATAATGACGTTGTACGCAAACTTGCTCCTAACTGATCCGATGCACAGAGCTGGCGTTATACTGCTCGGCATGTCCCCATGCACGGCCATGGTTATGTGGTGGATGCTGTTGGCAAAGGGAGACCTTGCCCAAGGACTAATAAACACAGCCATAAACGCGCTACTGATGCTGGCTCTTTACGCACCCCTATCTGCTTTTTACCTTGGTGTAAGCGGGATACCTGTTCCATGGGATCTGATTGCCATGAGCGTAATCGTTTTTATAGCTCTTCCAGTGTCCTTAGGGGCAGTTTCCAGAAAGTTGCTTATAGGAAGAAAGGGAAAAGAGTGGTTTGACTCCACTTATCTTGAACGTGTGCGCAAAATATCCATCATCGCGTTGCTGCTTACTCTAATTGTCATGTTTTCTTTCCAAGGAGAGATAATCCTCAACGATCCGCTTCTAGTGGCTTACCTCGCTGCTCCAAATCTGCTCCACTATATCACAATGATTGCCATAACCTACACAACCTCTTGGCTGTCAAACTGGGACTACGAAACGTCAATAGACACCACTCTCATCGGTTCAAGCAGCCACTTCGAGGTCGCCATTGCGGTCGCAACAACCCTTTACGGACTCAATTCAGGCGCCGCTCTAGCTACAGTAATTGGACCGCTAATGGAAGTCCCGTTGATGCTGGCTCTCGTAAGGTTTGGTCTACGAACGCGCCATATTTTTCCACGCAGCAAAAGAAAATCTAAGACGTGAAAGAAGCAGAAGGTTTATAAGTCACTGTTGATATCGCATTTGATATCAATAATGATAATAGGAGCTGATTTGAGTGCACCATAAGCATCCCTTTGGACGTTGGATGAGACATATGGCGTCTGTTCCAAAAGGTTTCCTGAGATATCACGTGCTAAGACTGCTGGACGAAAAGCCCATGTCAGGCTCAGAAATCATGAACGAAATCGAGGAACGAACCGATGGACGTTGGAAACCAAGCCCGGGCTCCATCTACCCGCTCCTAGCGTGGTTACATGACAAGGGATACGCCAAAGAGGTTCCCGAACAAGAGGCAGGAATCAAACGCTACACGCTCACTGACCAAGGCAAAGCGTTTCTTCAAGAACATGTGAAGAGAAAGGAAGAACTTCGCGAAAAATTCGGATTTCTCATGCCTCCCTTCCCTGCATTTCCTTGGTTTAATTCTTACCCTGAAAAGACACGCGAACTGGTCGAAGCAGGAAAAAAGCTGGTGATGGCTGGCTGGAGCCTCATGGACAGCCTACGTAAAAGATACTCAGAAGAAGTTGCCACCGAAGCCAAAGAAGTCTTGGAACAAGCCGCTGAAAGATTAAACGAGATAGCGAAGAAGTTAAAAGACTGATTAGAGTTAGACAACAAGCTTCGAATGAGGTAGAGGTAGAAAACATGCGTGTCATTGAAGCCAATGACCTAACCAAGCGCTTCGGACAGCTCGTAGCCGTGGACCATGTGTCCTTCTCTGTTGAGGAAAGCGAGATATTCGGCTTTTTGGGTCCGAACGGCGCTGGAAAAACCACCACCATAAACATGCTTACAACGCTGCTCAACCCTACCGAAGGGTCTGCCAAGGTGGGTGGATTCGATGTTGAAAAGCAAGATGGTAAGGTCAGAGAAGTAGTTGGTCTCGTGCCTCAGGACATAACAGTCGACGACGACCTCACGGGCATGGAAAACATGATGCTTCAAGCGAAGCTTTACCACGTTCCGACCAAAGTGGCCAGAGAAAGAACCATGGAGGCTTTGAGCCTCGTTGCCTTAACAGATGCCGCGAACAGGAGGGTCGAAACCTATTCCGGTGGGATGCGCAAGCGTCTTGAGCTTGCTGAAGGGTTGATTCACTATCCCAAGGTGCTTTTTTTGGACGAGCCTACGCTGGGATTGGATGTTCAAACTCGAGTCGTCATGTGGGATTACATAAAGAAACTGCGAGACGAACATAAAATTACGATGTTTCTGACGACCCACTACATGGAGGAAGCAGACGTCCTCTGCGACCGAATAGCCATCATAGATCAAGGAAAAATCGTGGCTTTAGATACTCCAGAGAACCTTAAAGACAGCCTTGGCGGAGACATAATTGAACTGGAGTTTAACAACAAAAAAGATGACCAGACGGACACGCTGAAATCTCTGTCTCAAGTGAAAGACGTTAAGAAAATCGGAGACACATATAGAATCAAGGTTTCAAGAGGAGAGAAAGCGCTCCCGGACATAATTGAAAATCTCCTTAAAATGGATTTGAGGATAGGCAGGGTTTCGTTGATAAAGCCAACCCTTGACCAAGTCTATTTGGAATATACCGGACGCTCGCTACGGGAAACCCAAGGTGAGACCATGGAAGTCTGGAGAAGAATGAGAACTTTGAGGAGGGTTAGAGAATGATAGAGGAAACAATCGCGCTGACCAAAAGAGAAGTTAAGAAGTGGGTGAAGAATCCCTTCTTGCTTTTCATGATGCTCCTCCAACCGATCATTTGGTTGGGTCTCTTCGGAAAAGCGTTGAACCTAACAGGCCTTATTTCGGTTTCCCCGGAATTGATTAACCAGTTACCGCCAGAAGTCCAAGATCAAATAGGCATGTTTCTAAATCAGATGATAAGTGAAACCTTCGGCGGGACAACAGACTACTTCACGTATATGGCTGCCGGAATACTGTCAATCACTGTGTTGTTCACGGCTATGTTCAGCGGCATGTCGGTGGTGTGGGATCGAAGATTCGGGTTCCTTAACAAACTTCTTGTGGCGCCGATTTCCCGAGGATCAATTGTGCTCGCGAAGGTGGGTTCCAGCGTAATCAGGGGCATGTTTCAAGTTTTGCTCATCTTCAGCATCGCCTTTGCCTTTGGATTAAAGGTTGGAAACGCCTTCGGAATCTTGGATTTCCTTGGGATGGTAACAGTTCTTTTCCTGCTTAGTTTGGGGCTCTCATCGATGTTTTTGGCTATTACGATGCAGATCAAGAGTCACGAAACCGTCATAGCCGTTGCGAACCTGCTGAATCTGCCCCTCATGTTTGCCAGCAACGCTTTGTTTCCGATAAAACAGATGCCTCAGTGGCTTCAAACCATCGCAAACTTCAATCCTATATCCTACGCCGGGGACGCCGTAAGAGCCTTCATTCTCCACTCCAACGCAGGGTTTGACGCGGCCAAAGTTACAGCGGACTTTCAGTTCTTGATAGTCTTCGCACTGATCTTTTCGCTAGTGGGAATACTGATCGCTCGAACAGGGCTAAGAAAAGGCTAGCCAACACTTTCTGAAAAGGTTATGTAACCTCCAACCATTTCTTCTATACACAGTGTGCTGAAAGTGCAGGAGTTACTACAGTATTCCACGGTTCACGAAGCCCTCCTCTACGAGAAACTGAAAGAGGATAAAGTTAGATGCGGCCTGTGCGAGAGAAGATGCCTGATTCACCCCGGCCTGAAAGGATTCTGCAAGACCAGAATGAACGTAGAAGGTAAGCTCTACACCTTGGTTTATGGAGATCTCAGCGCATTAGAAAGCAGACCTATAGAAATCAAGCCCTTCTTCCATTACTGGCCCGGCTCAACAGCCCTAACCTTTTCCACATGGTCGTGCAACTTCGACTGTGTGTGGTGCCAAAATCATCATTTATCAAAAACTGAACCGAATCCCGCCAGATCTAGTTTTTGTTCTCCCGAAAAAGTCGTGGAAGCAGCCGTTCGAGGAGAGGATAACGGTCTGTGCGTGAGTTTTCAAGAACCCACTGTGCTGACGGATTGGGTTTTGCCGGTGTTTAGGATGGCCCGTGAGAAGGGTCTCTACTGTTGTTACGTTTCCAACGGTTACATGACCTTGGAGGCTTTGAAGTTGCTGAGAGCAGCGGGTATGGATGGGCTTAAGATCGACTTGAAGGGTGACGCTGAGACTTACCGGAAATACTGTGGCGGAGCAGACGTGGAGAAGGTTTGGAGAAACGCTGGAGAAGCCAAGAAATTGGGATTCCACGTGGAGATCGTTAACCTAGTCGTCACGGATGTCAACGATGACGAAGAATGCCTACGATGGGTGACAGAGAGACACCTAGAGGCGGTGGGGCCTGAAACGCCTCTGCATTTCACTCGATATTATCCAGCCTACAAGTTTCGCAATCCGTCCACAAAGATTGGAACGCTGGAGAAGGCTTATGAGATGGCGAAGAAGGCTGGGGTTCTTTATCCCTACTTGGGAAACGTTCAGGGCCACGGATACGAAGACACTTATTGTCCCAACTGTGGGGAAAGGCTCATCCACAGATTTGGCTACCGAATAGTTCGCTACAGGATAACTGGTGATAAGAAATGTGCTAAGTGTGGTCAGTCCATCCCTGTCACGGGTGGGTACGTGAGAAAAGGGCGCGGTTTTCTGTTTTAGGGTGAACGATAAGATGTGGTTCTTGACGACGAAATTCCTGGTGTTCTATACAGGAAGTTGTTTTGCCATAAGCATTTTCTCTATTCTTTCCAGCCGTTTTTCTATGGCATCCAGTCGGTTCAGTATCTGTTTGATGACTTTGTCGATGTTTTCGGTTGGAACCAGGGGCATCGGGGTTGGCGACGGCCACCTTCTTTCCTCAGGCCTCTCCGGTCTTCTAGACGGAAATGGAGACGGAAAAACCGCCTTTTTCCTTCCTTCTTCTTCAGACATGGTCCATTCCTAACAAAACAATCGTCAATTTCACTAATAAAATGTCGTGTTGTTTCGGGTGGAAAATATATAAGAGAGGCTTGTTACTAATATTTAATCTCATGTGTATTGGTCGATTTTTGGGTGAAAGACCAGGAATGAAAAACGTAATATCAATTTAGGACAATTTTAACCAAAAATGTGACTTGTTTTTGACTTTCCACTGAAAACTCTTTTCAGCGTTTCTCCTTTTCAGCCTCGGATTTGTTCTCCTCTTCCTTTTCGTCTATTATTCTGATCAGGGGTTTTTTCTCTAGCCCTTCAATCTTTGCCTCCGGATACTGTTGCTCTATGTCCCTACGCAACTTTGTGGTGTCTGTGTCTCCTTGAGTTTTGACTTGAACCACAGGCTTGCCCTTCTCGTCGTAGGTTACAGACATCGAATATCCGGATCCGCCCTCAGTTGGTTCTCCTCCAAACAGAAAATCTTCCTCACCAAAGCCGAAGATGTCAAAAAACCGCCTCTTCCGTCTACGCTCTGGCATCTTCCAGCACCTCCTTGAGAAAAAAGGAAAACCAGAATTAAATTCTTTACTCCAACCAGAGTCGCTTACGCATTTCCCAGATTTTCGTGCGCATACTTCCTTAATTCTTGGCGATTAATGTGAGGTTGATGTAGAAGTAGTAGTCGTCGTGAAGTCCTTAGTGACAACTACTTCTAGATTGAGTTTTTCAGTGGGTGGGCAGTTGATCTGGAAGCTGCAGTTGTTGTTGGTTTTTTCCTGCGTTTATCAACAACTACTTCTAAGCTGGGTCAAGGCTTATGCAGGTGTTTCAGAGGTTGTGTAGTTGTTGTCGACCGTCAGATGCAGAAACGCAGGACGACGACAAGCGTCGTCTTGGGAGAGGCATCAAGGTCCTTGGTTTGACGCTGGATCTTTTGGTGAAGGTGTGGGCTTTTATTATGGCGATGGCGTCTCGGTGCGCTTTTTGGTGGGGTCATTGTGTTTAGTTTGACGTTTGAAGGACAGTCTATGCTTGCGCGCGCGTTAGAAAAAAGAGGGGAAGGTCAAGATCTACGGCTGAAGCTGTAGATGGCCCCGGCGACGATGAGTAGCCCGATGACGATTATGATGAAGGCCCATAGGTAATTCCATATTTCTATTCCAAGCACTAGGGACAGTCCTAAAAGTATTATTATTGCGCCAATGATTAGGCCTACGATTGCGCCGCCGTGAGGGAGTCCAAAACATTCTTTTTCCGCACGCCTTCCAAACTGTTCTCCCCATTCCTCTGCACGTCTCCCAAATTCTTCGCCCCATTCCTTCGCACGTCTTTCCAACCTTTTCTCCCGTGGGACCCACAGGTTTGCCCCACACTTAATGCAGTATTCAACATCTTCTTCGTTTTTGGTGCCACACTCAGTGCAATAAACCATAGGTCACTCACACCCTAAAAGATTGTTTTCACACGTTCAAGCATAAAAGAGATTCCACAACTCAACAATGATGCGGGCGCATCTGTTTTCCGATATATGACCGGTTGCGAAACAACTCCTATATTAACAGATTCGACATGCGTTCTCTAGATGAGAATATGCTTTTACTTCTCGGCATCTTAGGCGGATTTCTCCTAGTTCCAGGCGCCACGCTGTTCTTCCTGTACCGCTTATGTGCACGCGCATTCGAAGAGACAAGAACGGAAGAACTGCAGAAACTGGTCACCGAATGCGCAGAATAGCGCCCCCATGCAAACCAAGAATCTCGCCAAACCGAAGAAACTTTTAGAAGCCTAAAGAATTGACGAGAAAGGCGAGACCGAAATAGATCAGGACCGCCCCGAACACAGTCAAAATGAGCCTATACCATTTAAATCCTACAACATTGGTTCCCATCTTCGAAAAATGGGCAACAGACGTAAGCCAAGCGTAGTCCATCCACACGTGACAGATATACATGAACACAACCCCAGCTAAGGAAGCAAACTCAAGGGAAAGAAGAATCAGATTTGCGCCAACCGTGAGCCACCAAACAACGAAGAAAGGATTCAAGCCGGTAAAGGCCAACCCTATCAACAGAAGATTCCGCGTCGCCACTCCCCCGGATCTAGTCTCATCGAATCTAGATCTGAGGGAGCCACGGATCTGCATGATACCAAAAACAACAAGAACCACACCCCCAGCGACCCCAACAGTGAGCTTAACAACAGGCTCATTCGCAACCGTCAGGAGACCACACGCCAACAGCATGACAAGAGAGAACTCAACCAAAGTATGCGCTATTGAAAACACCAAACCGCTCTTGGCTCCCGACCTAGCACCGTGAGAGACTGTGACGAAAAACAAGGGACCTGGAGCCAAGGCGCCGGAAGCAGTTAGAAGAACAACTGTCGCAACGAAGTTCAGTAAGTCCATGACACTAGAAAACTGAGACGCAGATAAATTAATCTTGCGCGGGTGCGGCATGAAATTTTTGAGCTCATGTTACTGTTGTGTGCGCGCGTACCGCCCTTTATGTGCTCGCATATAATATTGTGCATACCGCGCTGTCTTGAGGGATTCTAAGGAAGTCTACGCGCTCGATTTTGCGCGCCGAAGCCTTAGAAAAGAAACATTCAAATTGGCGTGTGGTGTTTGACAACGGTAAGTGCTCCCAAATGAGTAGAGTCGCTATTGTCAAGGGAACAAGACCTGTCGAAATGACCGTTGAAGCTCTTGAAAAGATAGGGTCTGACGTGGATGGTTTGCTCTCTGAGAAAAGACCGATTTTGATCAAGCCCAACTACATAAATTCCAGTCACCCTTCAACCGGAATCACAACAGACGCCCGAGTCTTAGAAGGGATTGTTAAGTTTTTGAGGGAACGTAAAGTGGAGGAAATTGTCATAGGTGAGGGAAGCGGTTTTGCAGACACCTTCGAAGCTTTTCAAGTTGCTGGTGTTGACGCCGTTGCTGAAAGGTGGGGTGTAAAACTTGTTGACCTTAACAAAGATGAGTTTGTTGAGGTCAAACCGCCTGACCCACTGTCGCTTAAGAGCGTGAGGGTTGCCAAAACTGCTTTAGAAAGCACGATAATCAGCGTTCCAAAGCTTAAGCCTCACAGGATAGCCACCATCACGTTGAGTTTGAAGAACATGATGGGGGCCCTGGCTTCCAAGGGCACCATGCACAAAGGGAGGCTCAGCCAAAGAATCGCTGATCTAGCATCTGTTCTCAAACCCAGCGTATCGGTCGTAGACGGGATAGTTGCGGGTGAGGGACACGAGACAAGTGGAAACCCTGTTGAAATGAACTTGGTTATGGCTGGGACAGACCCCGTGGCTGTTGATGCTGTTGGCGCCGCGGTTATGGGCATTCCTCCAAGCGATGTAAAGCACCTAGTTTTCGCAGAGAAAAAAGGACTCGGAACATGCAACCTGGAAGAAATAACTGTGCTGGGAGAACCCATAGAAAGCGTTAAACGAAAGTTTCAAAGATCGTTTTCATCAAGGCTCCTTGGTCATATCGGTTAGTGCGCACACACATCCATGCAGCAGAGAAAATCAGGCAACAGTCACTGCTTCTTTGATGCGAATGCCTCTTTTCGCCAGTTCGAAGAAAAAGTTTTCAGCAAGTTGCGCGCGCGCATTACCCGGTTAGTAGATTTGAAAAACCAGTGTGCAAAATGAGCAACTGACGCTGAAATTTGAAGACCCACGATGGTTCCGTTAACCAGAGTTGCTCTTGTTCAGTCATTTACAGAGCTGCGTTGCCGCACTCATTTCCATTTTCACAACATGTAGACAGTCCGTTGCATCTTTTAAGGAAAATTCTGCGACCTTTTATGATTTAGACCTCTTTTTCGTTTATTTTGCTGTATTTGTGTCGATCAAAGATACGAAAAGGTTTATTAACTATTAAGATTCCATATATAGATTAGGGAGAAACGTGAGACTCGACCACCTCGTGTGCCCATATAGCGAATGTAGAAAAGAGTTCGAAAAACCCCTTATGCTGACCGATTTCTCGACGACACCCAGAGAAACCTATTACGCTTGCCCTCACTGTCTAACCAAAGTTGAAGTTGTCGCGGAAGACTCAAAGCTTAACTCGGTTTCAATTGAAACCTCTGGGAATCCGGTGGAGAAAACTCCCTCGGAATGTGCACGTCATTTTGGATATTTGGAAAATCTTCCGAAGGAAGCCACTATCCCCGACGAGTGCCTAACCTGCTCTAAGCTGCTGCAATGTTTTGTAAAGAAGGAGAATATAGCCATAGAGGTTAAGTAGGAATATGCGGGCAACGGCAATTTTTGTTGCTTTTTTTCTCTTGTTTACATGCGCGTCCATTGCCGTTTCTGTTCCCATGTTCCCTGGAAACATGATTCCCACGTGGTTTAGAATCCCGATTTCAGAATACACGCCTTACATAGAGGCCGTGGCTAACGGGTTACTGTATGGTTTCATCACTTGGATAGTGTTCTTCTTTATCAACAGAAAAATAGACAAAGCATTGTCCGCGAACTCTAAAGAATTACACAAGAAAAAGAAGGAACTTTAGCTAACCCCAATCTCAAACAGAAGCTTCTCTCCGTTTGTAATTAGCAATAGAAAAGTCATCCAGTTTGCCCACAAAACCTTTGAACGAAAGTTAAATTTATAGCATCGAATCTAAACCACTTGTCTTCTGAAGCTTGGTGAGAGGGCATTGATTCCTCTTCGAGACGAGAATCGTTCCCAGACAACTCCTCACATAACGCGAATTCTCATAATCGTAAACATAATAGTTTTCGTTCCGCTGTTGTATTTTGCATTCTTCCCTGAAGATACAACGCTTCATCAGTTTGAATCTCTCTATGACAGCCTTACGATGGTTCCAGCCGACATACTTAAGGGAAGAAATTTGCACACTCTTCTTACTTCTATGTTTCTTCACGCCAACATTCCCCACATTGTTGGAAACATGCTTTTTCTCTACATTTTCGGAGACAACGTTGAGGATGCTTTTGGCCACTTTCGTTATCTCCTTTTTTATCTCATCTGTGGTCTCGCGGCGGATTTCGTGCATATCTTAAGTCTCACAACACCTACTGAACTCAGCATTCCCACTCTCGGTGCTTCGGGGGCCATTTCTGGAGTAATGGGAGCATATATTTTGTTGTATCCGAGGGCGCGAATTCGGACGCTGGTTTTAGCGTACTTCATAGCGGTTGTGAGTGTGCCTGCAGTTTTCTTTCTTGGCTTCTGGTTTTTATTGCAGCTACTTTACACTTGGGTCGATGTGGGCGGCGGTGTAGCCTACTGGGCGCATATCGGAGGCTTCGTTTCTGGAATGGTTTTAGCTTTGATTCTTAGAAGAAGGAAAAAGAAACAGCCCGAGCCCATAATACCATACTATGCGTAAACTCAAGTTTGAACTTCTCTTTCTTCCATAACCATAAGAATCAGAACGGGGTCTGTCCGCCATGAGGTCTTCATACCTGATAAGGTCGGTCTGGGACGGCTACATCATCCCCCAATAAAGATTACAGCGCCCCACATATTTGAATATTTACGGAAATAACTAAACAATTTGTAAGATGCCTGAAGCTAGACGTGATGAACAGTGAAGGCCTATTAGAAACTACATAATGGCTAGGAAACTAACGAGTTGATCAGTTGATATACCCGGCATTCTTTGCATTTTTCATATTTGGTTTCATTACAGTTTTTACACAAAATTTTGTTAAGTTCAAGAATCTCAGAGTTCATTGCCAAAACCTCACTAACCGTTAATTATGATGAGAAAACCAACGCTAAATAGACTTGTTTCGCAAACTGAAATATTCCTATAACGAAATAAGCGTAGAACCGCTAATTCACTTCAACGCCTTTTTGCGAAGGGTTCTCAAAGTTCCAGAAACTCCCGTAGCATGAACAACCGCAGGTTTTCCATTAATTTCCGTTATAGAAGCAATTGAGGCTCTAACCCTTTCGAGAGCTGTATGTGAACAGCGAAGAATTGCGAAATTTCTTTGTGGAGTATACTCCATGAGGCTCAGGTTGGCTTGGCTGGCGCCGTATTCTCCGAAGAGTTTGAGGACGGCTTTCCAAACAGCGTCAATAACATCCCTTTCGTTGACAGGTTGCTCGCTTTCGACTTTAAGAGCCAAGTAACGCCTTCTCATCCGTCTAGACACAGTTTTTCCTCCTCACGACCCGTATGCCAGGAGCCACATAATCTGGACTCAACTTTTCCCTGTTCCGTTCAACTATATCGATAGGGTTTTCTGAGAGGGCGCGCAAAGCAGAGAACACGGACATATTGAAGAGGACTGTGAGGGCAGCGTAGTCGTGGGGTCCCCTTATGAGATACTCGTTTGTTGCTCCGCTGGAAATGGTGACCGGCACCTTGAACCTTTCTGCGATTTCAACCTCCCTTCGTAGACGAGAAAGAAGACGGATTCTTGAAAAACCTGTTAGCAACAGAAGGGGGGTCATTTCTATTTCGAGGGAAGACAAGGCTTTCGAAGCAAGTTCCGCTTCTGCAGGATCAAAAAATCTTTTGCGTGGGTCGGTGGCCGGAAAGTGAAGGAGATCAACTCTCCGATCTTTGGCTGCTTGTCTAGCGACACCCTTCGAGGTGCACGTTACGGATATGACCTCGAATTTTCGCCTGAAACGTCGCAGGTCGCGAAGAAGCTCTCCGGATGTTTTTGGAGAGAGATTCACCCTTGTGACGAGGTCTATCTTGGCATCATTGCAAATGTGTTGCAACTGGTTGATTTGGTCTCGCATGATGTTGGGTGGAAGAACTAAGCCTACTAGACGGTATCCCAGTTCAGAGGATTTCCTAATCATCCTCTCCACCTGATCAAGGTCTTTGATTGGTGCACGGAGATGCAGGTCGACAAACCTTATCATGGTAACATCCCGAGTTCTCGGCAGGTCTTAATGATGTCTTCAATTTTTGTTTTTCTGAATCGTATGCATATGCGAATGGGGTCAGATGTGCAAAGTTTGAGTCTGCCTTGGAGGGCTGCTTGTTTGTCTAATCTGATGTAAAGTCTTCCCTTTTCCACATGCAGATTGATTTCCCTACTTAACGTCTCTTTGTCCAACTCGCTAAGGTGAGAGGAAAGGTTATCAACTAAAGCCCTGATTGTTTCCTTATTCTTGATTTTGGCTTCAAAAAGGGTGATGGGGTTGCCATAATGCCCCCTCAAGTTACTCTTGTTAAACGCTATGTCTTCCATGTGGTTGCTTGGAAGAACATTTTGCGCTGCCTTAACAACTTTGTCCAGATCCTCAGTTGCGTGGGCGAAGAATCTAATGTCAATGTAGGCGATGGGTCTTTGAGACAAAACATGCCACAACCGTTTCATATTTGTTTGTCAGGTCTAAATATTTAACCTGCACATATAGGCGTGTTTGTTACTCAAAACTTCGTTGGCTTGTCAGATTTGTAATCATGATGAAGCATTTTAATAGGCTATATGACGATAAGATGTCGACTCAATGGTCGCCTTTTTTTGTATGATCACTTGCTTTCAAGGACTATTTTGTCTTTTATTCCGTTCTTCACGTATTCTTGCGCCCAAATTTCGAATCTAGGCTGAGCCGTCCATTTCCTTTTGAACGATTCTACCCCAGAGTCGCATGCCCATCCCAAATCAAGCCATGTGTAGCCTTTTTCTTTAGCGTAAACGATTTCTTTGAACAGAATGAAATCTGCTAGCGATGGATAATCCAAGTAGAAGCCCAACGG
>Ga0224511_10001247_pt1 | contig 14920 bp, 11 predicted proteins | sample SF_May12_sed_USG_2_FD_169988 | JGI IMG/M metagenome (GOLD analysis project Ga0224511, IMG submission 169988) | Sediment microbial communities from San Francisco Bay, California, United States - SF_May12_sed_USGS_8_1 | ecosystem: Environmental > Aquatic > Marine > Sediment | place: USA...
TTATTTATATTTGAAAAGAGGTGTTGATATAAAATGCTCAACGTAAAATGATTCCAGTAACATTTACGAGGGCATATATAAATTGATTGTGTAAAACAACGTCAAACTCGATGACAAATTAAAATTCAAATTTCTGAAAACATTATGACGTCATAAAAATGCGTGAATTGGTGGATTTTAGGTGCGTAACGTCATCATTGTAAACAATAACAAAGCGAAAGTAGTTCTATTTTGTTTACACACCCGATATCATTTCACGTGAATCTTTACACACCCGATATCGAAAAATAGTGATCAGTTGCGGTCAATAGAATTATATAGGAAAACTAATGTGAGTATGTAATAATACATTTTCTTAATTCGTCTTTTTACAATCAATTTAAGTGTTATTAAATGACATTTTATTTGTCATAACTTAGTCTTTATATTATAATAGAGCTTAAATGGCTACTTATATTTTTGCCATATAAAATAAAACCGACGCATATTACAATTGTTATCAAAAGAATAGAGAATCTGAAGCACAAAAAATGAAACATCATTCAGAACAAGAATGAGTTTGTTATTCCTAAGTGGTATTTACTTAAGCATATTAGTTTCACAGTGCCTGCTTACCAATATGAACTAAAGACGCGGAAGTTTTAATATAAAACGCGCAGATTAACGGACGACTAGAAAGAGTAAACATGGAAATGATAATGTTAATAGTGGAATATAGATATTGTACTTGGACTATTTTGTTTATATTTCTACTTTCCGTACATCAAGGTGTGTATGACAAGAAAGGCTTTTGAAATAAAATATTTAATACAAACATACGACGCTTTTAAATAAATAAACTTGAACTAAGGTAAAACATAAACATCGTTCATAATCATTTTTATATTATTTAAAATAGGAATATTTTATTATTAGGGTTACAGAGCTCGTTGATGTATTGTTTTGGTGCTACAATGCACTCCATTCTGTGTTTAGAACATCTTATAAGAGAGGCTTAAGGCTTACGGCGCTTAATTGAAACACACATTTGCAACAATACAGAATAATACAGAATACTCACAAACCTAGTAACATTTAAGAATATGGCATTATTGGATGAATCACCGGGCCGCTTTTTACCATTTTTGATTATTTTAATTTTGAAACAAGATTTAAAAGTTGACTCTCTATTCATATTACGTGAGGTAAAATATGAGAAATTACTTTCCTTTACATTTTCAATAAGACGTATAGAATTTCGGTAACAGTGTTTTAAAAACTACACGGATGAAAGTTATTTTAAAATATCAAACATATTATTTTTTGTTAATTTAAATAAATCCTATTTCAAACTTATGGATTTTTTTATTTGACGACGCCAGTTAAGCGCCATAAGCCTTAATGTACATCACATACGTGTTAATACCGACTGAAGAACCTTTGCATAACTATTTCGGCACGAAATGGAATATATACACAAGGACAAGGGTTAAATGAATTGATGATCACTAGTTGTCGGTACAATTATGATGTGTATTTATTATGTCACGTTATATGTTAAACAATTGCGTATGATGACAAAGTATCAACAGTGGAAGGCAGATTAGCTGCCTGTTTCACAAAGGACAATGCACAGTTGAAAAATAGTTAAAGCTGGTATTCCCAACTGGTATTTACTTAAGACTATCAATTTCAAACTGCATGTTTAAAGTTTCCAATATGAACTAAATACACGGAAGTTTTATTTCAAAACGCGCAGATTAACGGAAGACTTGAAGGAATAAACATGGGGAAAATAATGTTTAAAGTGGATTATATATATTTTACTTGGAAACTTTTGTTTATATTTCTATTCTTCTCGCATCAAGGTTTGTACTATAAATATAAAGATGCATTACACAATATGATCAAATCACTTTTAATGTTGCTTTAAAGTTCATACACTTACTTGCTCTTAATTAAACGTAAACTCTACGGTACAAGGCGTGCGAGAAACATAACGTCGTTTATCACTGTTCTAGAATGATGTTTCACACGAATCTAGTTCAGGTTGCAGAGCTGGTTGACTTGAAACTTGATTTAAGATAGTCGACATAAATATCACTTATATTCAAATGCCATTTAAAAACTCCGTGAATAAAAATTAATGGCTCAAAAAGAAGAGACACACAACTTTTGCGTATGGAAACTTTATATTGCATGTAGAACACAAATTCTGACCTCTTGCATCAAACGACAACGATCAAACTAGAGTGTAGGAAACATTGTTTAATCTGATGCCTGTTTTTTCCTGTTTCTTTTTACTTGTATTATCAATAGCAAATAATGTTAATTGCTATCAGTTCATTATGAAAACGTAGTTTACGAAATAGTTTTAAATAAGACGCAAACAGTTATAAACTGTGTGTTTTATCTTAAAACGCTATTCCTTAAGCTGTTCTTAATCATGTGACTACATGTGTTCTTAAAATCACAATACAGAATAAACCAACAATTAAGACCAGGTGAATTTTTCAATCCGAGATCAAACATGTGCTCCATTGCAACACAAAGATTAGAAGTGATCATCTGAACCGCTGTATAGAAAATTCAAAGGTTTTGAAAACTAAGCTCATAAGTTATTCAAAATAATAATTTGTTCAATTAGTGGTGAGTTTATACATCAGCGGCCATGTACAATTTTGAAGACATACATATGAGTTTAAAAATATCCACATTTCACAGAAACACCTTCATATTTTGTTATTATCTTTATTTTGTCTTTATAATCATTTCCTGAAAAGTTGTTTGCGTCTCTTTTGGTTATTGTTATTTAATTTTAAACAAAAACGTCATAAAAAGGAAAACAAAGGCTTTTTTTATATAAGTGCAGAGCTAAAAGTCAATATTTTTTATACAGGATAATTTTTAGAGTTGTAAAAATGTATTTATTTACCGTAAAGAAGTTATATTTTGTAACCATTGTAATATTTTGAAGCTCTTTGTAAAAATTTCCTTTTCAAAATTGGCAGGGCAGAAATTGATAGTTAGTGAACCTAGCCCTTTAGCTCAAAACTCGCAAGCAGAAGCTTACTAGCGGTTGTATGCCAAAGGGGAATCTTATTTGTTCAGCGAAGCTGATTAAATACATTTCACGTTCTTTTACTTCTCCAATAAATGTTTAGTAAGTGTGAGGTTTGCTAATCGCTAAAAGGTTTTGAGCTTCAATCATGTTTAGATGTTTTTATCTGTGGGTTTTGTGGATTTAAATCACGTACAGTATAGTGCTTTAAACACAGACAAACAGTACTGTGCAGTAACGATGAGATCAAACCTACGCTCCATAGCAAACAGAGAAAGCTTTGTATTATACACACATGTGTCACATATGAAACTTTCAGACGGACGACATATTTTTTTCTGGATAGGTGGCTTAATATGTATTGTAAGGAAATGACCTATGGATACAATATGCAATTTAGGTTTACTATTGAAACTGAATCATTGTTATTTTTGATTGCAATTAGGCACATACTGTATAAACAAACAAGGTTTATGTCCATGTTTATTTTTTTCCCCTGTATATTTAATTTTTTTGTATCAATTAATTTATATTTGCGTTCAATAATTTTACAACAGAAATTTTATTTGTCGTTATGTATTTGAACAAGCTAACGAACGCCATAAAACCATAAACTTTAACGTTTCAGGCCACGGACAAATCTGTACTTACTGCTCATGCTGTAAAGGGGCATGTAAAGGAAACAACGAATGCGATTGGAATGGATGCATTGCCGGCTACTGGAATACGGATTGTACGGCTAGGTGTAGCCAGGGGTGTTCGAGTGACACATGTAATCAATGGTATGGATACTGTTCACCGTGTTATAATGGATTTTGGGGAAATGCATGTGAACAGCAATGCAACGAAGGGTGTTCGGGTGGCACATGTGATCAATGGAGTGGATACTGTTCCCCGTGTAATAATGGTTATTGGGGATATAATTGTGAACAATGCAACGAAGGCTGTTTGGCCAGGACATGTGACCCGTTATATGGAACTTGTTCGCCGTGTTATAAGGGATATTGGGGTAGTAAGTGTGACAAACGCTGCAACGAAGGGTGTTTGACTAGCACATGTGATCAAAATACTGGAAACTGTTCACCGTGTCATAATGGATATTGGGGTAGTACGTGTAGCCAGCAGTGTGGACAAGGTTGTCCCTCGAGTATTTGTAATCAGGACAGTGGATATTGTTCACCATGCAATGCCGGGTATTGGAGTCAAAAATGCGACATTCAGTGCAATGTTGGATGTGCATCCGGATCGTGTGAACGTACTTATGGAACTTGTTCCCCGTGTAAAGTTGGGTATTGGTATAAACGATGTGGGCTTTTATGCGGCCAAGGATGTCAAGGTGAATGTGTTCAGTCAACCAGATATTGCCCAAATTGTAGGGACAGGTATTGGGGGAGCACATGTGACCAGAAATGCAATCAGATGTGTGCGTTTGGACTATGTAACAAATCTGATGGAAGTTGTTTAGCTTGCAATAGTGGGTGGTGGGGTACGAGATGTGACCAACAGTGTAACGACAATTGTGTGAATCAATGTACACAATCGCATGGATATTGCTTACAGTGTGCAAATGGCTATTGGGGACACAGTTGTAGTTATACATGCAGCAATGGCTGCATCAGTGAAGCATGCGAGCAAGATAACGGTCATTGTGACCAATGCAAAGCTGGATATTGGGGAAACAGTTGCAAGATATGTAATCCAGGTTGTAATAATAAATGTAACAAGACAACGGGTCATTGTGCCTGCCAAGATGGCTACTATGGGGATACGTGTTTTAACATATGCAGTGCGAATTGTAGAACTTGTACTTCTAAAACTGAATGTACACATTGCAAGGCCGGGTACTGGACGACTGAAAGCGGAAGTGGAAGAGTTTGCACTGCATGTTCTGAAAATTGTGAATATAATTCATGTTCTTCTAATTCCGGGACATGCGAACACGGTTGCGTTGATGGTTTCTGGGGAGATTATTGCAACCTCACATGCAGCGATAGTTGTAATGGTACATGTGCCCAGGATACTGGACACTGTCTGCGGTGTGCAAATAAATATGTGTATGGCTTTTCTTGCGAACACAATTGCAGTACATCTTGTTTGTTGAACGAATGCGAACAAACATCAGGCAATTGTACTGCAGGGTGCCTTAAACATAATTTTGGTAGTAAGTGTGAAAACAATTGCAGCATGAATTGTCTGGAAATTAACAGTACCTTCACCAGATGTTCTTATACGGACGGAACTTGTCTCCATGGATGCAAAGAAGGATTTGTTGGGGACTTCTGTGACATATATCAAGGTACAGATTTGCATATTGGATCAAACATTATTTCAAAAGTATAAATTGAAGAAGTTTCAAAAAAGTAAAAAAATGTTGATCAAGTCAAATAGTCTGCATAAAAACGTTCGTTACAACCCAAACAATAATTATAAGTTATTTTGTGTATGTTTTGTTTCTTTATTAAGCTATTATCTATTAAGAAAAAAACATTACTTATTTGTCATACATTTAGTAAGCTGATTTTGCAAATATACAATATTGTATGAGCTTCCATCACACAATTCTTTATTCTTTATAGATCGGAACACATGGTGATTTGTTTTATTTTCACAGAACAAGCCATGACTGGCCAGGAAGGCATGCACGCTGCTATAGGTGGCTCCGTCGGTGTCGTTACACTGATTGCCCTCGTTATCATCATCATTGTCGTTATGTTGCGTCGTCGAAGGTGACGTGTAAACTACAACCCTGAAAATAATTACCAACTAACGTTGGTATACGATATTGTAAAAATTAGGTCTGTCTCTTAAACACATAACTGATTTTATTCAACATTTTCTGATATAGTATTTCTATATGCACGTACATTTGTAGTAAGCCTTCTTTACGATAAACTTATGTATATCGAATTTAACAAGTATAAGTATGCATGTATATTTTTTAGTTTATTAAATAGTATATCAGCACATTGTTTAAATAAATTCTATCAACAGGCAGAAAAAGCCGAAGCGAAACGAAGACCCTAATGTTAGCGCGATTTCAGTTGAAACCGTGCCTATCTATGCTACTGTCAACAAGTCTAAAGGTCATGTTGGTTTCCGTAATATAAACCGCACAAAAACAACTTTTAAAATGCATTATTTTCCGTTATTAAAATTATATATCTGACTAATTTCAAAACGCAGAGGTATTGGTAAATGTAGGTAGTGTTTATTTAACAGAACATACATGTACATTGATTGTTAATGGAATTGTCGTTTAAATGCACTTATTTTATACATTATTTTGCAGATGCAGTGTACGCGAACACATCGCCACAGACGATACAGGTGGGAGTAACTGTGATCAACCCTGCATACCAGCAGCCCCCTGACAGAATCAACACTGCTAAGACAGGAGAACCGGACAGCAGTCTAGAAATAGGTGAGACACTGTTACAAACACCAAACGTATGTCCAAAACAACAACATTGATGCATGATGATGAAATGTGTAAGTAGTTTGTATATGAACTGTACTATTACGTTAAAACATATAGAATATTGTATATGTTCTTCAAAGACGATGACGACGTAGTGGCTCGCACGATGGCGATTCGATTTGAGGAGAAAGGCGGTGTCTACTACAACAATGACGACAAGATCAACAACGAGAAAGTGGCGGTGGCAAATATTGCGCAGTATGTGGCGTAGCGAACACTCTCTCAGTATGAGGAGGAATTCGAGGTTATTATTAGTTTCGTATATGATATAAGCAAACAGTGACTATCAAATTACTGTTATACTATGTTTGTTTTAGATTAAAACATATGTTTACGTTGTGTTGTTGATCATACTGTTTAAAAACATGTATATGTATATGCATTTTAATTTGTATGAACTTTATACCAGAAACTGCCATATGGTCTTATCAAGCCGTACACCGCTTCCCAGCTCAGCGCCAACTTGGTCATGAACAGATACAAGGGCATATATCCCTGTAAGTTAATCTAGCTACATTTGTATACTAAGGTTTAAATTATATAAATTATATATTAGGTTTCCTATACCTTAAAAGACCCTCCGTTTAAACCAACGACCTATAGTTTTACCACCTTAACATTCACAGAAAATTGGTTTGTTCGACGCCGGTAATAATATAGTGATCTGTGACTTCTGTCGTTTGCTCCTAGACAGCAGTTTCATAAAACTAGATAAACTATCTGAAAATTAGGATTATACTGCCCATAAAGTAACTTTTGGATTAGTGATGCATTCCTTCTGAACACAGTCCTGTATTAAAAACTGTTACAAGTACTGTACTGTTATTTATTGACTTATACAAAGCAGCTATTTAATACTGGAACATACACGAAGCTTATAATTGTTATCGTACTTTCTATAACTTTATGTATACAATAGATGATGACAGTCGTGTAAAGGTCAAGGGCGGCGTGACAGACTTCATAAACGCCAGCTACATCGATGTAAATATATTCCTTGTGTTATTGTTACAATAACTTCCCTATACGGACTTAAAATGAAGACCGCGATATTAACTGCAGAACAACCTAAACATAAGATATAATTATATACTACTAGTGATTTTTCGTATTTTGATCATCTTATCAGCTTACCGATATACACACGGACGTTTTAACATTCGTTAAACTGGTAGGGTAATGTTTAGTTTAAATTGAATAGTTTAAGTGTGGGGTTTAACTTGATCTAAATATCTCGTTTAACAAATCTATACATTATTTTGGAGTGTGCGTTTCGTATATTGCTTTATTCGCATTTTCAATGCATTAATGTTACAATTATATTCAATGCAAATAACACACATGATTAAAGCACTTCAAAATGCGGTTTAAACTTCCGATTTATACAATATTTAGTAGTTACATTTCAATGATGAAAGAAACCTATTTTAAAGATTTCAATTACTCAATTCCTGTTTAAACTGTTAACGCGTTATTTAATGCTATATCAATTTCAGGGTTACAAACGACGGAATGAGTTTATCGCTACCCTTGGTTTGTAATAAAGTGTTAATTTATATATGAATAACTATTGATTTCTGTTTGCACTACCCCTTAATTGTGTATAATAAACTACTTATTTTTGTTTGATTTCAAAGAGTAAATAAAACGAAATGTCTATTATATTTGGATTCACTGCGGAATCCTTCAGAATAAAGTGTTCTAAACTGAAGCACACGGCATTGAGATGTTTCATTTTAACTAGGTCCTATGAAGCAGCAGCTGTGGGATTATGGCGCGTTTTGGCGCATGGTGTGGCAGCAGAACGTGGAGACGATCGTCATGCTGACTAAACTGAAGGAGGGAAAAGTAACAGACTTGTTTTAAGACACTTCTTTTATAAAAGGTTAAGGGTTAACGTATGTCTCCGTTAATGTGTTGGTAATGATATACGCGTATGCATAAAATATGGATTGCATAGATATTAAAAACAACTATTTAGAAGTCTCTGTTTATTTTTAAACGGACAGTATCAATGACATACTGCGTAGATAAATGAATATAAATGAAAATATACATGTAATCAGTTTTTTTATATATACAATATTTTAGTTAAGCTATGCCAAAGATGTAGGATTATGTTTAATTGAATAATTTGAATGTGAGGTAAATTTATATGTGCAATGCCTGAGTTACCTTGAATGAAAGACAATATAGAACACAGGTAGACCTGAGCGGTATAGTAGGCGTAGAAAGAGAAAAGAAGGAGAACACACTATATACATAATGAACAAACACAGCACAAATATACACATACACATAAGACATTGTGACATTTGCTCAACATAAGTGAATACTTTACAGAAAGACAAGTGTGACCAGTATTGGCCGAATGGAAACACGAGCCGAATGTACGGTGACGTCACTGTAACGTCTACATGTGAGGACGTCTGCGCAGACTTTATACACAGGACGTTTACTGCTGAAAGGGTTTGTATTATAGTGATGTATCTAAGATTCTTATTGTTTGACAAAATGCGGAAAAGACAACCTGAGATGTTTGTTTGGTTCGTTTTAGAAAAGCTAATTACAGGCAGTATTTACAACAAAAAGCGATATCTAGTATTGCATTCATAAGTCAGAATTAACTTTTACGTTTTGGAAACACTTTGCCTTTCTTTCACAAAAACTATGTCAATACGATTTGTACTAAATGCTTTAAAATGTTTAAAGGGTAAACAGAAGCGTATTGTCCATCAAATGCACTATACGAGCTGGCCGGATCGAAGTATTCCACATGACGTCACCACTCTCGTCGTCTTTTGGCACCGTGTGACGTCATTGCAGAGAAACATGAACGGACCCATCGTCGTGCATTGCAGGTTGAAGATATTAGATTATGCTTTTAGAAACTGGTTATATTGTATCCCGTTTAGCAATCCCAATCTACATGCTATACCCTTGACAACCAAAGGTATTTTCGTCTCACAAGATGTATTTCACTTTCAGATTGTATTGTATTTCTGGGTCTGGAGCAAAAAAGGGAATCATCACATTTTACATTTCACTGTTCCAAAGTGCGGGTATCGGGCGAACGGGGACATATATTGCCCTGGACATCCTCACCAAAGAGGGTCGCGACTCGGGCCGAATCGACGTGCCCGGATGTGTTCTCAACATGCGTCAGAACAGACCAAACATGATACAGACACTGGTACAGTTTCACACTGTATTCGTTCTCATTATCAAATTGTCATTACTTTGTACTTAGTTGCGTGTAAGTATAATATGTTATGATTTTCGAGTTCCCTCCAAAGTGGCCAAAACTATTAAAAATATCCAGCATGTTTCAATTTTAATTTTAAACTGTTTAACTGAATATGTACACTTTCAAAATCTCCTTTACCTATAAAAATATATGTCGCCTGTACACGTATTGTGACTTTTAACTAAACAACACCCTAAACATCTTTAACGCAATCTCTTTTTTGCATATGTTAAAGGAGCAGTACCGTTATCTGCACCACGCTCTCGTGCACACACTCACCATCCCCTGGGAACCAGTCAAGATCGACAACTTTCCACAATACATGCAACAGAACAAAGGCGCAAAACTACACGAACAGTTTAAGGTATTACTACAACCGCTTCGGACATAAACATGCACAGTCATTTGTATACCTTCGAGTATGCCGTGGTTGGGTTGTTTTACTTCCGGTGATTTTTTTCAAACATTAATTTGATATCAAATATATTTCGCAGTTTTAATACGTTCTACTTCGTTTTATATGTTCCGCTCGCAAGAACAAGGGGAAGTATGTTTGTTTAAGCTGTTACAGCAGTGTACGGATCCGATAACGGAGGAGGAGGAGGAAGCCGTGGCTATCAACAGTGGCCGCCAGGACAAAAACCGACCTGGAGCTGATATTCCTGGTACAGAACAAACTTTGTGTCATATCGCTTTACATGTAGATACATAGTAGTCGTCCATAGTTGTGTAATTATGGTAGTATTTTGGATTTGTCTTATTATTATTAGTTCGGTTTAAATTCCACATTTTATATCAATAATTTCTTATTTGAATACAATATTTTCAATGTAGGCGATGAGCATCGACCTATACTGCGTTTGTGTCAACCTTCTGGCTCAGTCGGCTATATTAACGCTATTTACGTGAATGTAAGTTTTAGATACGACATACAGTGTTGTTTTGTCGGCTTTTGCAATAATATGTATAATGTATTTACACAATAAAATATACCCCTTATGCCCCTACTGATTTTGTTGCATTTGTGACCTATATTTTGCATTTTGTATAGCTGAACTGTGTTACTTAAAATATGAAATCAAACACACATATGTATACCGATCACAATGCTCAAATTGCACACTTTTGCTCATAAAATGGGATATTGCACAGCTTTACTGTTTAACGTTTAAATGAAGACTAAGCCAATCTGTAATAAGGACACGTGCGATGTGTTAAACAGCATTATATGACTGGAGTGCACAATTCAGGGTCTGAAGACGGCAAACCGGTTGCTGTTGGCACAGACACCCCTTCCTGCTACGGTGGATGATTTCATGCTGCTCGCCCTGCAGGAAAGATGTTCATGCATAGTCAACATGGACCCTGAACATACTAAGCACAAGGTTCTGTAATCGCAAATCTTAAACGTACACATATATTATGAAATGGTGAATGCTGAGAAAAAATATTATGTTGATATATTATATATATATATCAATCTAAAATCGTCATATCACATTGAGAAGAACTTTATTTTATAACGCAGCTACAACACTTAGTATATCAGTATATTTATGTTGCACAAGTGATAAACTATTTCAACAGAACCGGACTCATATTTTATTTCTAGCATGCTAAATATCATTTTATCTTCGTGTCTAGGATATCGGTGAATATTTCCCGGCTGACAACCAGGTTTTACGGACAGGCATGACAACCGTCAGAAGTACAAAAGACGTCGACACCCCAGCATACTACACCAAACGTTCGCTGGTGATTGGGAAGACAGGAACTACATCAGTTACTATAATTTATATTACTGTTGAAATTCGTACATAGCGAACATTAACTCTTTCAAAGTATTGAACATACATCATGATATTAACGTAGATAACAAGTGAATATTTGATGTTTACACATGTATATATATTTAAAAAAAGTACATTTCAGAGTGTACCAGCGCGGACTATCCCCCATCTACAGTTTACTGGATGGGCCAGTAAGAGCGTTGTTCCAAGTTCGGCAGCGGATTTCTGCAAGTTTGTACAATATGTTGACGACTTATCAAACGCATCGCCAGACGCAGGATCCATATTCATCATCTGCATGTAGGTTTTCCTTAATAGTAAATATCATATTAGTCTATATTTAACATTGTCCTTGTTTTACGCCATTAAACAAAGTAAAATTTATTGTTTAATCTTGATAGGAGCGTTCATAAAATGCGTCACCGGAAAGTTACAGACACGCATCTGCATTATCAGCATTGACTGTACAACTTTAAATCAGTGATTATGGATTCATTGTGTTAAACTAGTTTGAACAAATCACAAAACAGGTTCAAGTCGTATAGGGATGCTTGTAGATTTGGCCGTATGTTGTCATTTCCAAGGGAGATAATAGTCACGGCGTTTACCTTTATGTAAAAGCGTAATGGTTCGTCACAGGAACGCGGCAGAGCGCTGCGGGCTGTTCGGTGCGGTGTATCTCCTGCTGAAGCAGGTCAAATGTGAGGGCCAGGTCAGCGTCATCAACACCGTGAGGAAGATCCGGGCCGCAAGAGGACTAGCAATTTGTTCTCAGGTAGAGTATTTTGGAGCTTGACTTTATGTATTTCAAGTATTGTATGTATTGTGTTTGAACACAGCGTAAGGCATAGTGTGTATGGGATTGAAAATAGTTAATGATTGACATATTGGTTGATTAAGTGATGTATTGATCTTTGTCACATTGAATTATGATTTCATTAATTGGTTGGTTGAATTATGCTTGAACGCGATTTCGTGCCAAATTACATATTAAGTTAAATGTAAAAGTAGTTTGCGCGTAGTGAAAGCAAAGCCTAATTATCAACCAACTGGTTAGGAGCGATCAGAGAGTTTGCTTTGTTTGTTGTTTCTAAACATGTCGGTAAATGGGAACATAATGTTGTTATCTATGTAAGCACTAAAAGTATGAACATTGTGTTATTACACTATTTCCTTACGATTTATTTACAGGAACAGTTTGACTTCTGTCACGAATGCGTCGTGGAAGGCACCGTATTTTCAGAAAATGTCTACGCCAACACGTAATAGTTTGGGAAATGAATGTTAATGCTAGTGACACTAACGGATTACTAGTGGTTAAAACATGGAAATAAGAGTAGTGTACATTAAATTACTATTTCTTATTTATAATATCTTGTATATAATGAATACTAGTAATTTGGAGACAGACACGATAATGTGCACATGATACCAGTTACGCCTTAGTAGGCTTTGCTTTGAGAAACAGGGGAGGATAGTAAGAAAGTAACATTATCCTACTGAAGAAAGCAAACAAAATGTTGGTCAAAGGGGGACGACTCATTTTTCAAAATCTCCGTTTGTATCGCGTACATTAGTGACAATTGTTGACGTGATAATAAGATAATCTTTATGTCTTCTTTGACTTTGTACATTTATTACTTTTATATTATAGTTTATATATTTTGTTGCTATGCAGAATGTTTTATATTATATAGTTCATCTTTATGCATTTTATGTAGTTTTAGTTGTTCTTATGATGTGTTTTAGTTTGTATGTATTATTATTCAAGCAATCTCTACAGCCATGGTGATATTGTGTTTTTTAATTCGAATACTATTTCATTTTTAATACATTATTTTTTGTTTTACATAACATCGAGACACACCACATATATTATGTTTGCTCGTATATGATTTAACAAATATATTTTAACACTAACACATAAACAGGTAGGAAAATTTAAAACTCATATGTAGATTAATTCGTTGCAATGTATGATTGATGAGTATAGAAATATGTTTTATGGTAGATATCAAAACTAGCAATACACTTTACAACAAAGTCGTCATAGAAACACTGGTTGAAAATAATTGTTAATTTAACAAAATTGGTGTACTTTACACACATTTTGTGATTGTTGTATATAAATCATGTTTATTGCCTTAGTTGTTAGACTCCGCATGTTTATAAAATAAAATAACAACAACATAGCTTTGTTCCATGAGATCATTTTATTTTGTAGGAACCAAGGATAATTGCTGACAGTGGACATGCTTGTGAATATTTAATTTTGTGGATTTAAAATTAGTTTTAAGAAAACTAAAGTGAATAAATATTTCATACCAACGAAATAAACAAAAATTTATTCCCATTGAATAAAAATGATTTCACAGTGTATATGGTGTACATAAGACCTTTAAGCAAATAAAAAGTTACTACATGACGACTTCGGTTTATCAATCATGCGCAAACCAATTGTTTTAAATATAACAGCGATTAATTATTGGAACTTAATGATATATAAAGAAATATAATGTATTCACCAACAATCAACCTTACATTATAATTGTTTCATCTAATTATTTATATATTATTTACTTTTACATAAAACACACTCAATAATAAGTATGTTCTTAAGCCGTGACAACTAAGCTGACATTCTGTACACACAATCTGATGCTGTTTAAAGAAATTTTTAATTATCACAGAAGGGAAATGATTAACTGTGATGCACGTTAGTGAATAATAAGAATCTAGCTTTATGTTTTGACAAATGCTTAGAAAAGCTTTTTTACTAAAGTACCAAATGTTGCTATCATAAGTTTAAATATAGGATTTCTATTTAATTTAAACACAGTACATTTACATTGTAAACAGTTAAACAAGCGTTATATTAAATGGTAAGACTTGCGTTTAAGTAAGACAGAGAATATATTTGCATAATACTGAAACCGGTTGATGTGCTTGTTGTGCGACCACACCCCGTATTTTGTCACATTTTTCAGGTTCAGTTATATCATTTGTATTATGATGTTCAGCGTTCGTTAACGTAAATAAGGCCCTGCATATGCGCCATGGATCGTCTTTGACGTGACGTCATTCATTAAGTCACCTGCTCTCCCCCACATACAACAATGACAAGTATAATTGTTTTGTTAAAATCACATTTATGGCATTGGTATAGTGATGTATTTGCATTTATAACATTGTAATTTGTTTTAATTATACCAATTAAACTGATGAAAGGGAAAGCCCCCAGGAAGCATAGCCTGCACGAGAAAACAGCAGCCTCGGTTTTATTGAAGCCGTTCATCAGTGGTAATGAATGATGCCACACCACTGACGCCCCCTAGCGCATGAGCGGAACTCCATTTTCAAATGTA
>Ga0224511_10001248_pt1 | contig 14918 bp, 14 predicted proteins | sample SF_May12_sed_USG_2_FD_169988 | JGI IMG/M metagenome (GOLD analysis project Ga0224511, IMG submission 169988) | Sediment microbial communities from San Francisco Bay, California, United States - SF_May12_sed_USGS_8_1 | ecosystem: Environmental > Aquatic > Marine > Sediment | place: USA...
AATCCCGTTTTCGATTGGATGAACCTGATACGCGCGAAAAAATAAAGGCCACACTATTGTAATGCAAGTGTTTTACGAAATTTTGCTTCGTTCGTAGATTATTTTTTGGGGTATTGCTTTCTAAAGTGTTTTTATATTGAAACAATATACAGTTACGTGTCAAACAAAATATTTTATGGATAAAATGAATTACGTCTCGAGATGTGAACCGGTTTATAGCAAAACGTCTGACATATTACCCAATTATTATTAGATTCGCCTCACTACGTCTAAATTCCGTGATTTACACTTTGAGTCATAAAATAGGTTTGTGCTGTAAAATTTGCAGAAGGTCATATGTAACTCTGGAATTTAATTGAATCTAAGGGTAAACAATCCACTATTATAAGTAATGAATTAAATTAAAACATGGAACAATCAAAAAACATTTATTTTATGAATACATTTTATGTACGTATTGTTGTCCATGTTTGCGACTATGAGCTCATAGGTCTAGTAGAGATTATATAACTTTTGACTTAAAACTCTCATTTAATGTTATTGGCTTGAGCATGTGCTATGTGTACAGGATAAGACTTGCAAGTTTTTTTGCCTCGGTTTGTCATAACTCAACAGGGGCGTAGATAACGGGGCGGCAGGGGCGGCGGCCGCCGCCCCAATAATTTGGCTAGTGGTTGTTATACAGAAATGACGGCTTTTTCGCCGCCCTAAACAAATTTTTCTTTGCCTTTATAAATGCAATTTGAGTTAATTTTAGCGAGACAAATCCTAGCGGTCGAGGGGCCACAGACCCATGATTTTTATGCCCAAAACGCTATATTTCCTCTTTTTTCCGCTCTTTTCGCTTGATATTTAATTTTAAAGAAAATTTTAATAAGAATGCGTCTTACAACCTCCTAAAATAAAATAACTAATGATATAACCGTCAACATGTTAAATGATTTTATGGTTGAACCCTTAAAAACGTCGTTTGCCTAGTGACGTGACATTTGTTACCGTCTTACGGCATATGTGCTAGACATTTTCTGTACGTTATAACATGTAGTTAAGTATTCATGTGTTTTAGTTATGTTTGTTTTGTTATTTATTTTCATACTAAGTAATTGAGACAATACCTTTCGAAAACTAATGAGTTTGTTGTTTTAAAACGTAAATGTTATCCATTATACATGCGTAAAACAACTTAAAACTACCCTCAATTTCCCTCTTAGAACATGTATAGTTTTGTGGCAAAATGTATACATGTATTTTAATTTACACTGTTAAGTTAATTTAGTGAAAATCTTACACCAGTATATTCGTCGTGACCAAAATACCGGTTAGCGTTAATTTACCGACGTAGGGTTCGCCGCCCCAATGTCTCTCTCTTAATGGAATTTGAAGACATCACTTACTTTCTAACAAAGTTGGCCAAGATAGCGGTCCACTTGACAATATTCATTATAAGTTTTCTGTCATCTGTGTAAGATTTATGTACAAGTACTTAACTTTGTGTTATATTTTCTTCCTTTTTTAATCTGACGCCGTTTGTTGTTTTTAAGACATTTCTTGTTTAAAATCAAAACAACATACCGGACGATGCCCGTTCGGGAAAGGGACAATACATTATTTGTAAAACTGCAACCCTCAAGGTAGTTGTTGCCATGTTGACAAAAATGTCATCTTTGTTAACTGCATACGTAATTTAAATTTTCTTATGACATACGTGTCAAATTTACCTTAACAACTATTTTAATTGCACTGGGGTGACGAAATTAATGTCTTACTTTCAGTCTTTGTAGGCCATGTTCTTAAATGGCATGCGCCTAAATATCTGTGTTCTCCTCAATTTCTATGATGATATCTATTTCTGCTTACATATCGACAACACCACGCGATCGACCTACAATATGTTCCAACTTTTTATGGTATGTCATGCGAGGTATGCTTTATCAGGGGTTTGCCGTTCATCAGTTTAATTTCCCTTTCTCTCAGAATAGCTTAACTAACTACAGTCGGTGTCTAGTGTTTGTATGGTGTTTAAAAGGTCTCCCCTTACTACATTATTGTGTAATATATTTATACTATTCTGATAAAATAACGGATGATGTTGTTTTGGTTTGAAAGTAGGATTCCGCTCATTTGCAAGGGGATGTCACTGGCGTGGCTAAATTCATTACCACTGATGAATATCTTCAATCAAACCAAGTCTGCTATTTTCCACATGGAAGCTATGTTTCCTCAAGACTCTTCCTTTCTCTATGGCAAACTGTACGCTATGCTACGATTAAAACGTTTTGCAATGCGTACAATATGGTCAGGGCTCCGGCGCCGAGTGTTTCTTAAAATCATGTTTTTTTCAGTTCCTTTAACTATTACGGCGACAGTTTTATTTATCACCGTAGCATTACCAACATCCGTACGCCCAGACTGTATACAATGAAAAATCCTACGCAAATGCCCAGTTCTCACACATTGTTTCTTTGTGAAGTTTTTAACGGTTCATTGTTAATCCTTGCAGATGGGAGACTGCACAGGCGCATGCCAGTTTATAATTGTTAATGTAGGGTCAACAAGGCAGAAAATCACAACGGCCTTCCAGAGAGTAAAACAATGCTCCGCTCTGGGCACCGTAGCTATTACCGAGCGGTTCTGTCTGGCCATTTATGTATACATAGTCTTATCGTTAGTGTGTATCATGTCCTGTCATCAGGAAGACAGAATCTTCCAGAATGTAACCCGGTTGGCATGTGTTTTGTTGCTGGAGTTCTAACTCTAACGGTATTTGAGTGTAACAAGTTATTATTTAATAAAATGACAAGCTATGGTCCATCTGTAAGTGTTGTAAGTTTAATTTAACTTTAATGGAGATTTAATGTGCATCCATTATAATAAATGTTTGATATAAATTCTAATACATTGATAAATACTTGTATTATTATCAAAATGTATTGCAAACTACGCCTCCAAATACGGGATTAAAACCCCGGTCCTACCGCACGAATGGTGCTGTAGCGTTCCTGGAGCGGTGACAAAAGTTTATCACCGCTCGTTACCGTTTCCCAAACGTTTGCTAACGTTAAGGAAACGCCGTATACGCTCGGTTACCGCTTATGGTCCCTCCTGCCGCCCCGAAAGATTTGAGCTGCAAGACAAAAAATATTGCGAGCAATAAGAAAGGGTCAATGTTCCGCTCCGGCAATGTTCACCGCCGCTTTAACAACGCTTAGTCAAAGTTTTGCACCGCTAGACACAAGTTCGTGGACGCTTAGGTCCGCTAGACCAACGCAAAAATCTTGAACGCTGGACCACCGCTGCTTTGCCTGGGCGGTGAATTAACGGTGCACAAAATAAGGTTGGTAGCGTTTTACGAGCGGACAGGGAATTGCTGGAACGGTGTCAGGCGTATAAGCAGCGATCCATTGCGGTGATTAACTTAAGTTTAGCGTTGGTATGGAGGTGTCTTGGCGGGACTAACACTCGCTTCCACTCGCTACCAACTCGGGCCAAAGCTATAGCAACGCCGGCTTCAGCGGTGCATCGCTAAGGCAACGCCCATGTTTCCACCATTTTGTGCGCGGTGACGAGCGTTGTCGAACTTTTGTCACCTCTTCCTACCGTTCAAGGAACGCTACAACAACGTTCGTTCAGTGGGACCATGGATTTTAAGATATAGATAGAAAGAATAGCTTTCATGTATAGGCTGTCGGGCATCGTCTGAACTGATGAAAGGGAAAGCCCTCAAAGCTAATCTCTCGGGAGCTGCAACGTAAGCTTGGAAACGTAGCCGTGAAGCCTTTGTGTATATAGTTTGATTTAATACTGATTCTATCTGTAATTCTTTCTTGTTCAATCCAATCAACACCAAAATTTGGTTTCTTATTAATGATAATAAATATCGTACACGTCAACCGGTCGGACGTAAACACTTTACATTATGCCTTTTATATGGCATAAGAACAGATGTAAAACTAAGTTCTTCTTCCACTTTATTAAGGTGCGAATCACATAGTTGCTTAGTCAATTTCATGACACAAATATTTGTTGACTCTTATTAAACTGATGAAAGGGAAAGCCCTCAGGAAGCATAGCCTGCACGAGAAAAAAGCAGTTTCGGTTTTATTGAAGCTGTTCATCGGTGGTAATGAAGGATGCCACACCACTGACGCCCCCTAGCGCATGAGCGGAACTCTTTCTCCAAATGTTAACAACATACATGTACAAACCATGATCCCTGAGGACGAGAAAAATATAACTACTAAAACAAAAAAACACTACCACGAAAAACAGATGTTTTAGAGTTTATCATAAATGTACACATACACGCATGGTGTTTTTATACATAGCCAATGTAATGTCGTTAGTCTTCTAAGTAAACAAATATAAGAATATGAACATTTAAACTGCGTGTTAGGGTAATCAGCTTAATTGACATAAAACATATAAAAGTGATCTCTTTTTCAAAACTTTAACTAGTATATGGACATTTACACATGCTAAATAGTTTCTAGATCGATAAACAAGTTGGTAAGTTGATTGGAAAAAAACAAATGAATGTGGGAAAGTTCACATCATGCCCTATAACTTTTATCTAAATATTATTCTAAAGAAGGAATGTAATATATGTCTAAATTCAACGTGCCTGAAATATTTAAATTTAAAATGAATTTCTTCTTTAACATTGCAGTATTGTTCCTTCGTATTTCGTTATTGTTGCACAGTACACTAGTAATCAATTAATGTTAGTAATTCAAATATGAAATAGAGAGTATAATACTATTAATAGGACGCAATATCTGCTTATTCAAAATACACTGGTTTAAAACATTTAATTGATACGATTGCTATTCATAAAGTTGCTTAAATGATGCTGTAAATTTTCCAAAATCGTATTACCTTTAACATTTAACAAATGTGTGTGTGTGTGCCTAATGTCTGATTAAACCTTTTCCTAATATACAATGCTGTTGACACTTTAAAGGTGTGACAATGTGTTATAAACATGGCAATGTGCGAAAATGTTTACAAGTACATGTATTTACAAATAATAATCGGTCATATAATATGTAATATTTTATAATTTTCAGCATTCGTCATTCTGAGCAGTTGGCTAGTACTCTTTCGTGTACTTCTTGTTCTGTAAATTATTTTAACGGTTCAGTGTTAATCCTTGCCGGTGGGAGGCTGCACACGGCGCAGGTCAGTTCATACCCGTTAATGTAGGGTCCACAAGGCAACGAACCACAGGTTCCTTCCACGAAGTAAAACAAAGCTCCGTATTGTTCACCGTAGCTATCATCGAGGGGTTCTGCCTCGCCATCCATACAGACATAGTCTCTTCTATGGTGTGTATAATGTCCTGTCATCAAGAAACCAGAATATTCCAGAATCCAACCCGGGTGGCATGTGTTTTTTGCTGGAATCATAATGATATTTGTGTGCGGTGTGTAACAAACCACGCAAGGCACTTCTTGGTCATCTAGTTGCGCAAAATTATGATCTGTTGCCGTTGTATAGTATTCGGCACCATACACATGACTTCGGCCTCCACCAACGATATCTACGAGTTCAGGATCCTTTGGTAGACACAGAGTGTCACTTCCACCACCGGTGTGGCTATACCAGGATCCCCCGGCATATCCGTCATACACAACACGAGCCCCCGTCTCAGATGGGCAGGTGGTGCGGCCCAAGCGAATGTACGTGTTTCCACTAGATACTCGTCCATTGACCAGTTGTCGAATAACTCTGGTCTGTTCTTGATTTTGTGCTTTACAATCTGAAACGTATATGTTGTGGTAAAAATTCACTTAAATGCATTTAAAAATATTACATCTACTGCAATGTAATAAGGTTACGTTTATTTTATGGTGTCATGTACGTCTTCCGGTTATACATGTTGTCATTTTTTTAAAACTATAAAATATATTTTAGAAATGTATATAAAATATGCAATTCCAGAGAATGATGTTACCCCTAAAACATTCGTTTTGACAAATGACACAATTTTTATAACACAATTCATGGTTTACACCTTTACATTTGAATAGTTTGAACGTATAATTCTTTAAAACTCGAATTTTTTATACGGTGTAATCATGTGTGCAGTTTTGGAAGCACAATCACGTTAATTCCTAAATTATAACCAACATTTATTTTCAGGCTTCTGTTAATAAGTAAATGAAATACACCCTAATTTAGATTTATTTCAAATCAAAAATGATTTGCATTGATGCCAATTATACATTATAAAGTTAACAACAATTGGCAACGCCATTTGAGCGAAACTGAGTTGATGTTTAAACTTTGAACAGTTTTACCGGATGGTATGAACACAAAATGTCTTAACTAAATATATGTATTGTCTCTGGTGTACAAGTACTATGTATATGGTTCATACTTGTAAATATTAACGTTAATGGTGTTTCTATTTGTGCATACTATATCTTATAGTATTAGTACGCCAAATTCTGCATTCTGATATTATGTATTTTGACGTTATAATGTCATGACGCATCAGGCCGAAACGTTGTATTAAATAAATTATAATGTTCTGAAGTTTCACTTCTTTTAATATATTATAAAATTTTAAATTGAGGAAAACACAATCATTGACAATTGATCACTGACATCTCAAAACAATTTTAGAGACATAGAATGTAACGATGTTTCTTTCGAAGCAGGATAACTGTATCCATTAAACTATGGAACATAAAACAGGTCATACAAGAACAACATATTGTTGAATGTCAAAAAGACTACCAAATACGTAATATACGTTAGTTGTCACTTTGACATTTTTACATTTTTACATGGATATACATTAGATTCAACTAAACATAATTTACATTACACCAGTCAAATTAGGACATGGTCTGTGTTTTGACATTTTAAAGTTCGTTTTGAACAAATGTGGTAAAGCTTATGTTCAAGCTTAATACAGTGTATATTTAAAATGTGAATTTACCTTCTTGGTCCTCCGTGAGGTTTAAAACCATGTTCCTAAGGTTCCGGTTATCATTTTCCAGTTGGATCAGTTTTTGTATCACGTTGTATTCATAATTGAATTGACTGTTTAATGCTGTATCATTTGCGCCTACGATATGTGCCACAAACAGAGACGCCACAATTGCCAATACAACCTGGCACATCGTTGTTGTTTGTAAGTGAGACTCTTATGGAGCAGTGGTGCAAACATCATCAGCTATATATGCATCCAGAACAGGAACATAATATGTAACCGATTAGTTATCCAATCAAACATATGAATTGGTTTGTCTTTGAAGGAATATTGTTCAACTAATGTTGAGGACTGCCTTATTTTGAATGATCGCATGCATTTGATTGATGTATTTGAGGTCAAATATATGAACGTTGGTATAAGGAGGAAGGAAACTACCATACAAAACGCTATTATTGTTTTTCCTTACGCCTTGCATTTATTAACATGGACGGAATGATAAAGTCTTTTTTAAATAACAAAGACATTTTATATTACATTACGGGTAAGGGAGGAATGTTTTGAAGAAACATGGCAACATAAGGAACTATAAAGCTGATAACGACTTCACGTACAACGAACTTGCATTTAAAGTAAATCCTGAATGCAGAGTATACTAGAAAAGTGTATAATAGGGCTAACTTCTAAAAAGCATATCTTAAAGAAGCATTGACTGCATGAGGGAAATGACACCTTCGGTTTTATTGAAATTATTTCCTTAATGTTATTAAATATGGTATGCGCATTACAGCTACTTCTTTTTTTTTTAAATCAAAACAACATACCGGACGATGCCCGTTCGGGAAAGGGACAATACATTATTTGTAAAACTGCAACCCTCAAGGTAGTTGTTGCTATGTTGACAAAAATGTCATCTTTGTTAACTGCATACGTAATTTAAATTGTCTTATGACATACGCGCCATTTTCACCTTAACAACTATTTTAATTGCACTGGGGTGACGAAATTAATGTCTTACTTTCAGTCTTTGTAGGCCATGTTCTTAAATGGCATGCGCCTAAACATCTGTGTTCTCCTCAATTTCTATGATGATACCTAGGCCTATATATTCTGCTTACATATCGACAACACCACGCGATCGACCTACACTATGTGCCTACTTTTTATGGTGTGTCATGCGAGGTATGCTTTAGCAGGGATTTGCCTTTCATCAGTTTAATTTCCCTTTCTCTCAGAATAACTTAACTAAACTAACTACAGTCGGTGTCTAGTGTTTGTGTGGTGTTTAAAAGGTCTCCCCTTACTACATTATTGTGTAATATATTTTTACTATTCTTTTAAAATAACGGATGATGTTGTTTTGGTGTGAAAGTAGGATTCCGCTCATTTGCAAGGGGGTGTAATTCATTACCACTGATAAATATCTTCAATCAAACCAAGTCTGCTATTTTCCACATGGAAGCTATGTTTCCTCAAAACTCTTCCTTTCTTTATGATCAGGCAAACTGTACGCTATGCTACGATTGAAACGTTTTGCAATGCGTACAATATGGTCAGGGCTCCGGCTCCGAGTGTTTCTTAAAATCATGTTTTTTTCAGTTCCTTTAACTATTACGGCGACAGTTTTATTTATGACCGTAGCATTACCAACATCCGTACGCCCAGACTGTATACAATGAAAAATCTTACGCAAATGCCCAGTTCTCACACATTGTTTCTTTGTGAAGTTTTTAACGGTTCATTATTAATCCTTGCAGATGGGTGACTGCACAGGCGCATGTCAGTTTATAATTGTTGATGTAGGGTCAAGAAGGCAGAAATCACAACGGCCTTCCACAAAGTAAAACAATGCTCCGCTCTGGGCACCGTAGCTATTACCGAGCGGTTCTGTCTGGCCATTTATGTATACATAGTCTTATCGTTAGTGTGTATCATGTCCTGTCATCAAGAAGACATAATCTTCCAGAATCTAACCCGGTTGGCATGTGTTTTGTTGCTGGAGTTCTAACTCTAACGGTCTTTGAGTGTAACAAGTTATTTTTTAATAAAATGACAAGCTATGGTCAATCTGTAAGTGTTGTAAGTTTAATTAAACTTTAATGGAGATTTATTTAATGTGCATTCATTATAATAAATATTTTATACAAATTCTAATACATTGATAAATACTTGTATTATAATCAAAATGTATTGCAAACTACGCCTCCAAATACGGGATTAAAACCTCGGTCCTACCGCACGAATGGTGCTGTAGCATTCCTGGAGCGGTGAAAAAAGTTTATCACCGCTCGTTACCCTTTCCCAAACGTTGGCTAGCGTTAAGGAAACGCCGTATACGCTCGGTTACCGCTCGGTCCCTCCTGCCGCTCCGAAAGATTTGAGCTGCAAGACAAAAAATATTGCGAGCAATAAGAAAGGGTCAATGTTCCGCTCCGGCAATGTTCACCGCCGCTTTTACAACGCTTAGTCAAAGTTTTGCACCGCTAGACACAAGTTCGTGGACGCTTAGGTCCGCTAGACCAGAGCAAAAATCTTGAACGCTGGACCACCGCTGCTTTGCCTGGGCGGTGAATTATTGGTGCACAAAATAAGGTGGGCGGTTGGTAGCGTTTTACGAGCGGACAGGGAATTGCTGGAACGGTGTCAGGCGTATAAGCAGCGATCCATTGCGGTGATTAACTTAGGTTTAGCGTTGGTATGGAAGTGTCTTGGCGGGACCAACGCTCGCTTCCACTCGCTACCAATTCGGGCCAACGCTATAGCAACGCCGGCTTCAGATTTAATACTGATTCTATCTGTAATTCTTTCCTGTTCAGTCCAATTAACACCAAAAATTGGTTCCTTATTAATGATAATAAATATCGTACACGTCAACCGGTCGGACGTAAACACTTTACATTATGCATTTTATATGGCATAAGAACAGATGTAAAACTAAGTTCTTCTTCCACTTTATTAAGGTGCGAGTCACATAGTTGCTTAGTTAATTTCATGACACAAATATTTGTTGACTCTTATTAAACTGATGAAAGGGAAAGCCCCCAGGAAGCATAGCCTGCACGAGAAAAAAGCAGCATCGGTTTTATTGAAGCTGTTCATCAGTGGTAATGAAGGATGCCACACCACTGACGCCCCCCCTAGCGCATGAGCGGAACTCTTTTTCCAAATGTTAACAACATACATTTACAAACCTTGATCCCTGAGGACCAGAAAATATAACTACTAAACAAAAAACACTACCACGAACAACCGATGTTTTAGAGTTTATTATAAATGTACACATACACGCATGGTGTTTTTATACATGGCCAATGTAAAGTCGTGAGTCGTCTAAGTAAACAAATATAAGAAAGTAAACATTCAAACTGGGTGTTAGGGTAATCAGCTTAATTGACATAAAACATATAAAAGTGATTTCTTTTTCAAAACTTTAACTAGTATATGGACATTTACACATGCTCAAAAGTTTCTAGATCTATAAACAAGTTGATAATTTGATTGGAATAAACAAATGAATGTGGGAAAGTTCACATCATGCCCTATTACTTTTATCTAAATATGATTCTAAAGAAGGAATGTTATGTATGTCTAAATTCAACTTGCCTGGAATATTTAAATTTAAAATGAATTTCTTCTTTAACATTGCAATATTGTTCCTTCGTATTTCGTTATTGTTGCACAATACACCAGTAATCAATTAATGTTAGTAATTCAAATATGAAAAAGAGAGTATAATATTGGGCAATATCTGCTTATTCAAAATACACTGGTTTAAAACATTTAATTTATACGATTGCAGTTCATAAAGTTGCTGTAAATAATGCTGTAAGTTTTCCAAAATCGTTTTACCTTTAATATTTAACAAATATGTGTGTGTGCCTAATGTCTGATAAAACCTTTTTCTAATATACAATGCTGTTGAAACTTTAAAGGTGTGACAATGTGTTATAAACATGGCCATGTGCGAAAATGTTTACAAATACATGTATTTACAAATAATAATCGGTCATATAATATGTAATATTTTATAAATTTCAGCATTTGCCATTCTGTGCAGCTGGCTAGTACTCTCTCACATGTACTTGTTGTTAGTTAAATTATTTTAACGGTTCAGTGTTAATCCTTGCCGGTGGGAGGCTGCAAACGGCGCAGGTCAGTTCATACCCGTTAATGTAGGGTCCACAAGGCAACGAACCACAGGTTCCTTCCACGAAGTAAAACAATGCCCCGTCTTGGGAACCGTAGCTATCATCGAGGGGTTCTGCCTCGCCATCCATACAGACATAGTCTCTTCTATGGTGTGTATAATGTCCTGTCATCAGGAAGCCAGAATATTCTAGAATCCATCCCGGGTGACATGTGGTTTTTGCTGGAATCATAATGATATTTGTGTGCGGTGTGTAACAAACCACGCAAGGCACTTCTTGGTCATCTAGTTGCGCAAACTTATGATCTGTTGCCGTTGTATAGTATTCGGCACCATACACATGACTTCGGCCTCCACCAACGATATCTACGAGTTCAGGATCCTTTGGTAGACACAGAGTGTCACTTCCACCACCGGTGTGACTATACCAGGATCCCCCGGCATATCCGTCATACACAACATGAGCCCCGGTCTCAGATGGGCAGGTGGTGCGGCCCCAGCGAATGTACGTGTTTCCACTAGATACTCGTCCATTGACCAGTTGTCGAATAACTCTGGTCTGTTCTTGATTTTGTGCTTTACAATCTGAAACGTATATGTTGTGGTACAAATTCACTTAAATGCATTTAAAAATACTACATCTACTGCAATGTAATAAGGTTACGTTTATTTTATGGTGTCATGTACGTCTTCCGGTTATGCATGTTGTCCTTTTTTTAAAACCTATAAAATATATTTTAGAAATGTATATAACATATGCAATTCCAGAGACTGGTGTTACCCCTAAAACATTCGTTTTGACAAATGACACAATTTTAATAACACAATTCATGGTTTACACCTTTACATTTAAATATTTTTAACGTATAATTCTTTAAAACTCGATTTTTATACGGTATAGTCATATGTGCAGTTTTGGAAGCACAACCACGTTAATTTCTTATTATAACCAGCATATATTTTCAGGCTTCTGTTAATAAGTAAATAAAATACACCCTAATTTAGATTTATTTCAAATAAAAAAATGATTTTCATTGGTGCCAATTATATATTATAAAGTTAACAACAATTGGCAACGCCATTTGAGGGAAATTGAGTTGATGTTTAAACTTTGAACAGTTTTACCGGATGGTATGAACACAAAATGTCTTAACTAAATATGTATATTGTCTCTGGTGTACAAGTACTATGTATATGGTTCATACTTGTAAATATTAACGTTAACGGTGTATCTTTTGTGCATACTATATCTTATAGTATTAGTACGCCAAATTATGTATTCTGATATTATGTATTTTGACGTTATAATGTCATGACGCATTTTGTCATTACCTGAAGAAGGCATCAGGCCGAAACGTTGTATTAAATAAATTATGAAGTTTTACTTCTTTTAATATATTATAAAATTTTAAATTGAGGAAAACACAATCATTGACAATTGATCACTGACATCTCAAAACAATTTTAGAGACATAGAATGTGACGATGTTTCTTTCGAAGCAGGATAACTGTATCCATTAAACTATGGAACATAAAACAGGTCATACAAGAACAACATATTGTTGAATGTCAAAAAGACTACCAAATACATAATATACGTTAGTTGTCACTTTGACATTTTTACATTTTTACATGGATATACATTAGATTCAACTGAACATAATTTACATTACACCAGTCAAAATAGGACATGGTCTGTGTTTTGACATTTTAAAGTTCGTTTTGAACAAATGTGGTAAAGCTTATGTTCAAGCTTAATACGGTGTATATTTAAAATGTGCATTTACCTTCTTGACCCTCCGTGAGGTTTAAAACCATGTTCCTAAGGTTCCGGTTGTCATTTTCCAGTTGGATCAGTTTTTGTATCACGTTGTATTCATAATTGAATTGACTGTCTAATGCTGTATCATTTGCGCTAACAATATGTGCCACAAACAGAGACGCTACAATTGCCAAACCAGCATGGCACATCATGGTTGGTTGTAGGTGAGACTCATATGGAGCAGTGGTGTAAACATCCTCAGCTATATATGCATGCAGAACAGGAACATAATATAAAACCGATTAGTTATCCAATCAAAAGTATGAACTAATTTTCTAAACTGTCGTCAAATAAGTTTGATGACTGCCGTTTTTAGCATGATCAGGTGCTATTGACTGATGTTTTTATGTAAAATATAAACCTTGGTATGATGAGGATCATAACTACCATACCAAACTTTGTTTTGATAAACCATTTTCTTCACATCGTCCATTCTGTCTTTTAACAGTAACAATTTAGATATCATGGCGGAGCGTTAAACGAAATATGCCAATAAAAGCAACTACAAAAACAGCAACATACAAATAACAATTTGATGTACATCAAACTTGCATTTAAAGTAAATCGTAAACAGGATATAGTAGAAAAGTGTATCCTAGAGTATTACTTATGTTAGAAAAAGGATGGCCTAGAGAAAAATAGATTGCATAGGGAAAATGGCAGCCTCGGTTTTATTAAAGCTATTCATCAAGGGTATTAAAGATGTCACACCACTGACGACCCCACTCCCTAGCGCACGAGAAGTTCTCTTTTTTCAAAACAACATTCCGGACGATGCCCAACTCGCGCATCGGACGATGCATTATATGCCACACTGATAGGTTGCACCATATTATCGAGTTTTAAACTACAAACGGAATTTTTCATTCCTCTTATGGTGAAATGCGACATTTTGTTTTAATCTTAACACCTACTTGAATTGCCAAAATGTTAGCGAAAGTGATCGACCTTCGTTTCGTAAGTATATCATAAAGTTTGATTTGTCTGGTCCTCCTATGATTATTATATGTATGATGTTTGTTTGAAAAGTGTTAAGGGGCGTCAGCGGTGTGATATAATTCACTTTCAATGATGTACAACTTCAACAACACCGAGGTAGCTATTTTATCCCTAGTAAGTTATGGTTCCCCAGCGCTTCCCTTTTATCAGATCTGGCAAACTGTATGCTATGCTGCACTTGCAACTTTGAGCAATCTGTGCAAAATCGTCAGGGCACCGGCATGCGACCGTACGGTTAAAACGCCGGCCGGGAGCTGTTTCTTAAAATCGCCGGTGTAAAATTTCAGATCGCTACAATCGTACGGCGACAGTTATTTGTGACCGAACCATTACAAACGTCCCTACGTCCAGAGTGAATACATTGAACAATGGGCAACAGGTGTATACAAACTTTATTCTCCAATAGGAAGGTTTCGTTCAATTACCCCTATTGTACTTGCCAGTCTTCTTTCTGAGGGCTTTCCCTTTCATCAGTTTAATTTAACTAACTATAGCTGGTGTTTAGTGCCTGTGTGGCGGCTGTAAAATGTCGCCCCGTACTCCATCATTGTGTAGTTATATTTTTCTGGTCCTCAGGGATCATGGATTGTATAATGTTTACATTTGGAAAAAGAGATCCGCTCATGCGCTAGGGGCGTCAGTGGTGTGGCATCCTTCATTAAGCTTTAATTTATATTGTGAACATAAGCACTGCCATGTGCAAACATGTCTGTTCACAAATAGATCTAGTGATCATCATATAACATAAACTATTTTCTAATTTGTAAAACACTATTTTCCAAATATTGTCTGAATATTTAAGACTATTTTACATTAACAAAATGCTAGTGATAGAACGTAAATGTTATTTACCAATACATAATAGCATCGTCATCCTACGCAACTGTCTAGTACTCCCTCCTATAGTTGTTTTCTATGTAAATTATTTTAACGGTTCAGTGTTAATCCTTGCCAGTGGGAGGCTGCACACGGCGCAGGTCAGTTCATATCCCTCAATGTAGGGCCCACAA
>Ga0224511_10001249_pt1 | contig 14913 bp, 5 predicted proteins | sample SF_May12_sed_USG_2_FD_169988 | JGI IMG/M metagenome (GOLD analysis project Ga0224511, IMG submission 169988) | Sediment microbial communities from San Francisco Bay, California, United States - SF_May12_sed_USGS_8_1 | ecosystem: Environmental > Aquatic > Marine > Sediment | place: USA...
TTCATTTATCAATGATCATGTTAGGAAACTCCATTTTCGTTAGAAATGGGCCTCTGCAGATTGATTAACCAATTGGGGCCGGACTTCGGCTTGGTTCCCTCCCAGTGTGACTACAATGCCAGAGCCAAGTTTGTGAAACCAGGTTCAGGTAAATCACCTGCTGCATGTTTTAGATATAGCACACTCTACCATTCCCTACCAATCATCCACTCAGATGCAATAGGCCTCATACTGTCAGTTATATTCATAATCATGCCACATGAGAGTGTGCAAAATTTTAAATGGCGCGCTTCAGCGGCCGTATATGTGCAATCATATCACCACTCAGTCTAAGAATTATGGAGGTATATGATTACCAATGCAATGCTTCAATTTATAATAATTTTGATTGAGCTACCTACATTGCTGACGAAAATAAATGCGAATAAGTTACATGTATACGGTCATTACATGCGGACATCAAAATCATTATTGTTTCAGTCCGACACCTTCTCTATTGAGAATTTAGTAATAAACCATCTGAATTGCACCTAGTGACAAGGTGGTTGAACTGCGTGCCTCCAGGTTGGGGTTCTCACAGGCTGCAGTCTCATATCTGAGGAATAAAATATAGCACAGGTGATTATAGTTTTATTCAATAAAAGGATGACAAGCAATAAAAAAGTTTACATTTCTTGCTGCCTCTATAACTCTGACTGAGTTGTATATATCGACTGTCGAGTTATTTTACACTGGGGCTTGATTACTCGCACCCTTTGTCTATGATAGGCTAGAATAGAATGCCGTGTGTACGGACCAAGGCTGGATTTCAGCGGGCAAAGAGCTGAAGACCTGTATAGTGACTCTGTCATCTGATCAGGTAAAATATCATAATGGGGTGTGACCTATAGTCTTTGCACCAACGATTCATCACTCCGATACTATCTAACGAGTACTATTTGTTGCTATGATTATGCGAATCATATCATTCACGCCCTCTAAAGATCTTCTAAAAACCTCCTAAGCCTTTTTGTAGTCTCTCTGGCAATGAAAATTGGTGGAATTCAGGAAGAAAGCAATCAACAAATAAATAAAGCTTGCCCCGCCGTACACCGATGAGCGAAATCACCTGATCAAAGCAGGCCTCTCAAAACCAAAAGCTCAAAACTCATCTCGGAATTTTCGCTTTTGTGAGAGCGCAGTTGGGTGGTTCGGCTTTCTGGTGCATGTTGGGTGCCTTTTGGAGGTAGTTTCCAATCAGGATTTTCAACGATCGATTGTGGGAGATAGTCCAGCTAATTATTCGACGATCGTGTTAGGAAACCTGTTTATTGTTATGAGTTGCCCTCTGTTGAATGACCAATCAATCGAGGTCTGCCTCGCTTATAGCGGGATCAGACAGGCGAATGTGACTTGGCGAATTTGACTTTCCATGTCTTCGCCAGACCCTCCTTTAGCAAAATGTGCTTGTTTGATGTAAGCCACAGGAGCTGTCATAACGCGGGCTCTCGCTGCCATGGAGTCAGGCAAAAACCGGAAACTAATTATAAAAATGAAAACCAGATACAAATCTGTGTGGCCTAACCCGCACCGTAGTCCAACCTCCTGTAACAACAAATATAATCTGCATTGCTATAGTCCCGTTTGGTTCACGGCCCTTTTCCGGATTCTTCCCATATATACCATGTGGATTACGCTAACGATAACCTTGCAAACCAATGAAAACATTGAATGACCAGGTTAGTAACTAGTTTGTTTGTAAATAACAGTTGTAGAGGACCAACAGTTGATAGTGAATAGTGAAATAATGATTATAAATAACGGGAAATTCCGAAAAAAGATCAAAACAACGGCCGCGTTCAATTTCGATGAGGGTGTGACTCACTCAAGTCAATGACTGACCTTGTATGATTCGCTAGAGTATGTGAATATGGTGCGGCCAGCGTCTGACATAGAATACCAGCACATGGTTGCTGTGGCTGTAACCTCTCTCGGATCGATGCCATAACGGCTGAAGCCACTCAGATTTCGCTGCCAGATTTTCAATGAGATTAGGAATGCGCCCGCCTGACGTGCACCACATTATTCTCAGTTGTGTATCTGGACTTTTGAGCTTCAGATTCGCCAGACCACATGCACCCGTCTGATCTTGGTAAGAGCTCTCCTGCAGCATGACAGCAATGTCAGAGCAAAGGTTGAGAAACCGAGTCGATGCTTTATGTCACTGGTCCATGCAAATTGGTTGATGTATTTTCACCCAGCACATCCTACTGTTTCACCAGTCGGGTCAGTAAGATTGTGTCAATGGTGTGTTCTAACCAACATTACTTGCGGCCTTTGGACTGACAATTTCCCACACACTGCCTAACGAGCTTTATTTGCTGCTTTGGCCATGTAAAAATGAGATCGGGTGGTTCAGGCCTTTACGATCTTTAAAACAATTCACAAGTCTAATTTTTAATCTCTTTAGCAACAAAAATGGGTAAACCCAACAAGAATCAACCAACGTTCTGAATAACGATCATCACGCCCGCTGTACACCAACGACCAAGATCTCTTGACAAATATGCAAGCTCAAAACTGAAAGCCTCGGTCTCGGAATTTTGCTTTCGCAATGACGCAGTTGGGTGGCTTGGTTTTATGGTGTATGTTGGGTCCCTATTTGGCGGTTCTTTGTACGGCGTAGAAAGTGATAGATTCTACTGGTTGATGAAGCAACTCTTCATGGTTATTAACTACGTTTACTGAAGTAAATATGACATTTGACCTCCATTAATATGATGTTTCAATAAATTTAGATCGCCTTATGATTTATTTTCTTCTCTTCTATTTTAACTTCTTGATATGAACTTGGCAGCTGAGGTTGGGGGTATCGATTCATAATGAGCAATAGTGATTGCAATCGATGTTTTTGTAGTACTGAATTCAAGGTAATCTCTACCTTTTTTTAGAATAGTATCAGAAAACCATGCTCCTTACAATTTTGAGTATTTAGTAATAATTACTTTGAACCTAGAGAACAGTGTCATTCTCACGCAATCCGGGTCCACTCACACTCCGAAAAACCTTTTCACAAGTAAGTCTCACAAAGACTTAGAGTACTCGCTGCGCTCATTGGAGTGATCCCCCTTGGACAATTCCTGTTGAAAATATGCCCTGTTCTCGACATTTTACATAACGCACACCATATAGCTGCCGCAGTGATCGACTCTGCCAGTCCAAGATTGGAATATAACACACTTAGACCGACAGTTATGACTTGATTATAAATGGTTGGTTCTCCTAGATGCTTCCGCATAGCAGGTTCATGTTCAGCCAAGAAGATGTTCTCTTTCACTCCTACCATGTAAGGTCATCGATCAGCTCATGACAGGCAGTTCTGACATATATCAGATAATGTTCCTACATATCAGAATATTGTTACGCACTTTATGTCACTGGTAGATCAGACTCATGTTTTCTGTTCGCTTCCAAACGATTTTTATGCACAACAGGTATATGCTCCGCCCAAGGAAAAATATTGAATACAAAAAGTCATTGCTTACTTTTGTGTTAAAGTAACTAATGCAAGGAATCTTCACTAGTAACTACTCCCCACCCTGGAACTTGGTTTTACTTCCAAAAGATATTGGTGGCTGGAATCATGCATGAAAAACCCATTACTAACTTTGGCTCGTCATGGCTATCAAGCCCACTAGTGCTCACAATTGGTTTTCTAGGCTTTCTATATATAGATTCGCATGTGGGCTATTTTTAGCTATTTTAGGTCGGCCTGCCATAGCTTTCACATAACTATTTATAGCTTTCCTGGGCTTGCTTGCTACACCCGCAGCTTTCACACTGATGCTTGTTTCAGGGCCTACTGGGAATGCAGGCACATTAGCCAATAGAGGCTAACCTAAAATTTATGATCTAGGCAGTGACTAGGCAATGTTACAGCAGGCTGAAGTCAGGCAGCAGGCCTCCAGCTGATGGCCAGCAGTCACTTTGTCACCTGAGCAGCAAACATCAGGGGAACTTTTCGACCAACAGTAGTCTTCAAACTATGGCTCAGATACTGCCTAGCAAGCATTACTTCCTGCTATAGCAGTGCAGTGTCACCGGGCAATGTGAAGCCAGACCAATTTTATAGGGCCCATTGGTCATAAGCCTATTTTCTAATCTTTACCGCAATGAAAATGGCCAAAAAAGGATCCAACAAATGAATAACGGTCGCCATCTCCGCTGTTAGGCGATGAGGGAAGTCACTTCACAAATCCAAACGCTCAGAGCCAGAAGTTGGAAACTCCATCTCACAATCGCGACAATGCAGTTCGGTGGTGTACGTTGGGCGCCTACTAGGGGGTATCATGGTAGGTTTGCGGTAAGGACTTCTAACAATCGTGTAACTAAGATTATCAGTAAAATAAAAAATAAATGCAAGTTACATGTATACAGCCATCACACGCACCCACCAGATGGCCAGTAGTCACTTTGTCACCCGAGCAGCTAACATAATAGGGCTATTCCGGCCAACATCAGTCTTTGGGCTAACAATATTCGCTCAGTTACTGCCTAACAAGCGTTGTTTTCAGCTATCATGTAAAATCAGATTAGTCAGGTCTTTTAAGACTCATTAGCCCAACTTTGAATCTCACTGGCAATGAAAATGAGCAAATTAGGGAGAAAGCAACCAGCAAATTAATAAAGGTTGCCCCGCCCCGCCATACACCGATGAGCGAAATCACCTGACCAAAACAGATCTCTCAAAACCGAAAGCTCAAAACTCTCCTCGGAATTTTTGCTTTCATGACAAGACAGTCGGTTGGCCTTGCTTTTTGGTGTCTGGGGGCACTCACAGGAGGTGGGTCACTTGATGCTTTTTGACCCCGTGTACCCTACCATACTCCTGTCAACCATTCAGATTGTGTCAATGGCATGTTGTAGAACTGTTGTATACTATAACAGATGCGATGGCCATTGTATCTTCAATTATATGCATAGTCAGGCAGCCATGAGAGTTGCATGGTTTTGAAACTGTACATCTAAACACCCATAAACAGTTTAATTCTCCACCCTATCAATGCATTGTTCTGTGTATCAAACCAAAATAACCAGAAAACATGATCGTTGCGTACGCGTCATCCACCCAGAATTCAGTTACTTGAGAAGGGAAAGGTGGATCTTTGGCAACCTTAGAGTGATCTGGATTGGACCTCCACTAATTATACCGTATGGTACTCCGAGCCCATGCTGGCTTTGTGGAGTGAGAAGCTAGTTACTGGTAGTGGGGCTTGAAGCTGCAATCCTGAGAATGCAGATTCAAGGTTTTTACAAACTGAGTTATCCTGGCTCCAATGTAACTGTAAAGGTTGTGGCCATCAGGAAAAGGGCTGATAGAGGGCCAAGTGGTATCAGGTAACTTTGGGAAATGCTAAGTCTAAGACTCAGTAGGCCAATTTCTGCACCACTCCTGACAGCTGTCCTGTCAGGGAGATGAGAAGAAGAAGATCGTTCCAGTGGTCTCCTTCTCCTTTGTCACTGACCTTCTCCAGCTCTGAAGAAACTCAGGTACGTATTTACTGCTGGGTGAGCAGAGAGAGTTATTGTTGAATCCCGTGCTTAAGCTCTGTTTTGAACCCGGAACCTTCAGCAGAAGTGGTGAGCACTTTAAGCATTGAGCCACAGTGCCCCTTTAATGGACTAGACAAATTTAGATATACAATTCATTTGGAGTTGTAGTTCCTCATTAATGTTTCTTGAGGAATGGGAGACTCTCAATAGCACCCTACTTTCTTGATGAGCTGTTTTTTTCACAATAATGGTTCTGGCGGAAAGTGGGATAGAAGCCTGTTGAGGGTCCCCAAGTAGGTGGATGATGAGAGGCGAATGACACCTAGACGAATCCAGGATGATGCGATCTATATAAACAGCACTCCTTTAGCTGCATCCTGCTACCAATACAGATCTGATTGGACATTGAAATCAGGTTTGGGGAAAGCATTTCAACTCCAACTGGCAATCCAAATGACACCAGGTACAATAGATTTTCTATAATTCATAACATCCACAGTCAGTAGCTGTTATTAGGAACAATGGTAGGACAGTGCAGTCCTTTGCTCTGATTCTGTGCATAAATTCTTTTGTGACTGGCGTTTTCGTGTAGTAATCTGTTGTTTTTTGGCAACATGTATACATCAGTCAGTGTACATTGCCTGGCCATGAGTTGTTATTCCCAATTCATAATGGCGTCTTCAAAACCCAAATAACCGGAACCATGACAGGAAACTGGATATTGGGAGTTGTATAACCTTTATGACATGACGTCATAAACACCCCTTCATAGACATGTGATCTGGCTCTTCGGCATGTAGGAGGGTTTAGGGAAAACAATGTCACCAAGCTAACCACAGCAGCAAGGTGATACTGATGTACTGGCTGCTGGCTTTCTGGCATACGGGTATAAGGGCTGAATGCGAGAATAATTTATTTAGTCACCTGTATATCATCGCAATAGCTGTAGTAAAGGCTGGATTACTAAGTGCAAGGGACCAACAAGCCACAAACAATATACACCTAACTCAGGGACCATGCAGATATTATTGCTCTCCTTATTTGTTCAGATCCTGTATATATAAATTATGTTCCGGTATGCGTTTTAGTATCTAGAAGTCGATTGGTTTGGCAATACATCAATTAGTGTATTTTGACCTCATTCAGGAATGCATTGGCGAGCCACCAGACATACAAGGATTAACTCATGGTTTTGTGTCTAAAATCCGAGTAACCATAAACAATTAAGTCTGCAAAGTAATAATTTAGAAGTTGTCCTATCTTTTGAAAATGGCTTGGTAAACAGCCTGTCAGAGACAGATGATTTGGCTCTTCGGCATTTAGGTGGGGCGGTTGAATAGAACCGTGTCACTGTGCTTACCACAGCATCAAGGTGATACTGGCGCGGAAAGGACTGGAAGAGGGCTGAAAGACAGAGAGTTTAGTCACCTGCATTTATGTCGATCACCGCAATAGCTGAGGTAAAGGGCAGATAATTCAAGCAAATCTATGCAACAATACATACACCAAACCCAGGAAATTAATTGTTTTGGGGCTCACGCTTTAAATTCATTCAGCAATGCAGAAGGTATTTCCCGTTACATAAAAGTATTTCTGACTAGTGAGAAGCACAAACAATTTTATTGAGTTGTTGCGCCCTATTTACGCTTGCGAACTTATTTGGGGTTGTCCTAGCTTTTGAAAATGACACAGCGAATGCCCTCTCTACCAGGTGATCTGACTTTTCAGCGTGTGGGAAGGGTAGTGGAACAAAACATCGCACCAATGACATGAAGGGACAGCAAGGTACTGGTGTATTGGGCAATAAAAATCAGCAACATATTTAACTCACTGAAACTGTCACTCTCAGCGCCACTGCCTAACACATGCACAACTTCCAATAATTAATGGTTGGAATGCGCGCGCTGCGCGGTGGACCGTAAAGCATTTCACTTGGACATGGCTGGTTTCTCCAAACTGCAGAGCAGGAATATGACTTGACATGGTCGATTCAGTGTCTATACATGGTATGTTTGGAAATTATCTGATGTGGTAAGCCACTTTTGTACTCGTATACTTGATAGTTGTGATTATAAATTAGGCCGTATTGATGGTATGCTCACAGAAACTTTAGCTAAAGTGCTAGAGTTAATCGACGCAGCTGGATACTTCATTGACTAGCATTTCTAACTCAAATTGGCAATGAGAGTGACTCACCTATGTATGTTAGTTTCTGTCTAAAACATAAAAGATTCACTACCAGTAGCCCAGTCGGGTCACTGAGTAGCCGTAATGTGGGGCCAGAAATTAATGCTGCCCTGATCCGCCACATAAATTGTTTTATAATTGGCGCTTTAGGCATAGCCTATTGGCTTGAAAATATGTTTACATCAGTCGGTGTGCATTGGTCTTATCTTCATAAAGCCATTACCTCGCCAAATGCTAAGTACCAATTCATAGTTTCGTGTCCAAAGCCCAAATACCCAGAAAACATGACTGCAGTCTGGTAATTGGGAGTTGTCCTGCCCTCTTAGGATACCACAGTATAATACCCCCTAGACGGATGATTCAGCTCTTCGGCATTTGGGTGGGGCAGTTGGATATAAACACGGCCCATGGCTTACTGGGTGTTTCTGGCGTATGGGAGAGAGCCGCAAGCAAGAAAATTCAATCATCTTTACAGCATCTCATTAGACACAATAAATGGTAGGTAAGTTCACTCTTAGACAACAATTCATCAGACCAATAACTCCGTGATACTGTCACTGTTAGCATCATTGCGTACCTAACTCAATAAACACGTGTCAATCCTAATCTCCCAAATGGACACATTGCTAGATTATGTAGCCATTTTGTCAACACTGCACAACATTGAGTGGAACATATCTTGACTTAGGTGACTCCGTGTCTCTATGTAATGAGGCTGCATGGGAATGTAATGACTGGCGGTTCGTGATATAAATGTGATCATTAGTGTCATTTGTTGTTCTACTCGTACTCCCTATTGGAGCTGCCATTACATTACCTGCATGCCTTTTAGCGAAGAATCTCGGAATTGCCTTTTCATGTACCGTGGTACAGCCTTCCCGGGGCTCTATCCAACTATTTAGACAGTTCAATATTCTTAATGCAAGAGCTAGAATACAGACCACACTCTTTGACACATAGATTTAGCCGTATGCTCACAGACAGTCACCTACTGGTAAGGGTCTGATAGTCATATTTTGCAGTTTTATCCTCGTGAACACATTGGCTGGAGTCCTGGAAACTAACAGCACTAGGTGCTTACTAGCATTGCTAACCAGTCAATAGGGTTTAAAACTTAAAATCTCATTTTACAGATCAGTGACATGGAGGATGGCACCGTATTACATATTCCTGTATGTCACTATACAGATGAATAGTAGCGTAGTCGATCCAAACAACCAGAATATTCTTTATTTACGAATTGAGTAATCAAAAGTTGTCCTCTGTATGTTCAAAGAGTTCTATAGAGAATAGCTGGGTGATCTGGGTCTTCGGCAAACGGGGGAGATTGGGAAGAAACGTATACATTCTGCCGTATTGGAGGTGGCTGAATATCAGAAAATCCTATTATCCTGATTACCATTGCACAGTGCAGCTACATCGTTGGTTTAGATTTTCTTACATACCATCCAGAACTGGTGAGACAGGAACAGGATAAAAATCCCTTTGGGTTCAGGTTGCCCACTTGGTTAAACACCGGATGTTTAGGACTGGACAGTAAATGTAAATGAGGTATTCTGCCTGCATGCAGGTTTCTCACGACCTGACTTGTCAGGGTCTCATGGGACAGTACTGAGTTGGTTTCCCACTGCCCTCCTTCCTTCCTTCCTTTTGTGTACGCGTCACCCGTCCAGAATTCAGCTACTTGAGAAGGGAAAGGACAACCTTGGAGTAATCTGGACCTCCATTAGTTTTACCATATGGTCTTACAAACCCCTGCTATCTTTGTGGAGTGAGAAGCCAGTTGCTGGCAGTGAGGCTCCAATGCAGATCCAAGGTTTTTACAAACTGAGCTTTCCTGGCTCCATTGTAGGTGTGAAGATTGTCCCATAGCCGCTATATGGCTGTCAGGAAAGTGGCTGTTAGAGGGCCATGCAACTTGTACTAGGTGGGCGCCACTCCGCTTCCTCACTGCCTTCGCTCGCCGGGTGCAGATCTCGGAGTTAAATAAAGGAAGCCCTCCCAAAGAGTAACCTTCTCTATGGGGCACACGTGTGCAAACAAAAATCTCCTAATGACTCACTTTGGGAAACGCTCAGTCTAAGACTCGGTTGCCCAACTTCTGCACCCCACTAGTTGTCCTACCTTTTGAAAACGCCCCGGTCGATATCCTCCAGTGGTCAGGCGATTTGGCTTTTCGGCTTCTCGGACGGGGTTTAAATGAAACATGCCGCTATAGACGGGCCACAACACAGCATGATGATTGTGATGCACTGGGTACTGTTGTTTTTCGTGACTGGGAAAGAACAGGTGAAGGCCAGAAAATTCAGTCATCTGTATGTGATCTGTACCAGCTATGGTTACGCAATCTGGGTGGTTGGCATGTCAAGTCGATGTTGGGGGAGACACATGTCAGCCTGTTAACCACAACAACACGGTAGTGCAGGAATTCTGTCATATTGGAGGGGTCTGAATGCCAGAAAATCCTGTCACTACTGTTACCATCGCACTGTGTCCAAACCCATTATAACCAGAACACATGACTGCAATCTGATAATTAAGAGTTGTCCTGCCTTTAAAGATGACTAGTGTATATATAACTCCTTGCCAGGTGATTTGGCTTTTCGGCATGTGGGAGGGTTTGTTGAAGAGCACCATCCCATCAGTCAAGACTGCAACGCGTCAGGACGGAATATAATTTGCCTCAGTTGGCTCATTATTTTCAGTTGTACATGTGATGTTCATTTTGATGTTAATGTGATCATAATTCAGTGTGTTTTTATTTAACCCAGACATTGGCTTAATTCCTAGAGGCTAACAGAATGAGGTGCGTAATATCTATGAATATAGCCATACTCAATATATGTAGTAAAACCTTGAAACCTTACTATCAGTAGAGTACCGTAGTATACCGGACCACCAGTATATTCAATTCCGAGCTAGTTAATTTGGAGTTGCCTTTCCTTGTCACGATAGTTCAGAGAGAAGACCAAAGTCGGGTGATATGGCTTTTCGGTATGCGGAGGGAGGGGGTTGGGGAGAGTAACCAGCTAGAGTGCAATATAACAGCATGTACATCCTCCCTGTCGTATGTAACAATTCCAATTTTAGCGGCTCAAAGGCTAAAACTCAAATACCTAGAAAACATGACTGTGAACTAATAGTTACGAGTTGTTCTATCTCTCCAAAATGCGACGATGAATACCTTCTCATACCAGGCGATTTGAGTTCGCCTTGTGGGGATTGGAGCGAAATATAGCACTGGCCTACCCAATGACATGAAGGATGGCACCAGGCTAACCACAAAAGTAAAGTGATACCGGTGTACTAGACAATAAAAGTGCCAATGGTTGCTCTAAGTGTAGCTGCCTAACTCAAGCATAACTTTCAATCCAAGAAATGTTTGGAATGCGAGCTGTGTGTCGTAATCATGCAGCAGTTGGTTGGCCATTTTCTGGATACTGCGCAGCATGCACGAAATACGACTAGGCGCTGATTCAATTGCTAAACAGTCTGCATTGACTTTATCAGCATATTGGTTTGATAATACGCAGATATCAATCGGTCTGCATTCGCTTTTCTTTCATATAGACATCGCAAAGGATTTTTCATTTTGTAGGGTGGAGCTGATGCTGGGCATGGCCAGCTTCCAATAACAAATCCGCCCTGGCAGCACCGTCAATTGCACTGGGGCCGACAGTGAATTATTATCACAGCACATATACAGTGAAACTCGGTTAACTCGGCCTCGGATAACTCGAAAACTTGCTTACCTCAAACCAAGTTTCATGATCCCGGCCTGGGTAATGATAATTTGCTGGGCATATCGCGAACTTTTAGTTACAACTCAAACTGATAACCTGCGGTTAGTGCCATCACATTACCTTTTCTGCATGTGGCTGGATGCATTTACATTCTTGTATAACAAGCATAACTTCATCGTTTTCTTTTCACATGAGAGAAAAATCTCACAATTTTTTTAAATTTAGCCAAGAAATTGTATATGCTAGAGCAAAATGGACTCACTGCGGTGGCTCCGTGGCTAAAGCAAAGGGAGAGAGTAACTCAAAACTCAAACTTCTCTTAACTCACACGTTTCTGGCGGTACCCTGCAGTTCCAGTTATCCAAGTTTTACTGTACCTCTCAGTCATAATGATAAAACCCTGATCGACAAAATGTGATCGCTTGAGTCTCAACTCCTCCACTGAACTCACAGATATATAATCAGTGAACTGGCAGTCAGGATCAAAAACGTAACTAGGCTCTATGAATATAAGGGTTTATTATTCATCACAGTCTGTATTTTACACAGTCAGACAGGAACTGCTGTCTGCGGCATAGATATATATGTGAAATTCATTCAATAGATAGGTTACAAGAAAAGCTTTGACAATGTTATTACTAGTATTACATAGTCAATGAAAGACAACAAACAATACATCCGTCTCTAGCATTTTAACATTCAGGTCCTAGTCCAAAAGTATAGTTTGTACAGCTTGTATAGTTACCATGCATTATTCCACTAGGAAATAGAAAATTTATCATACAGGTAATTCAGTATCTCCATTTATACTCATGATTCCTATTATGTAAATTTCTTCATGAGTCAGAATGTCTTGGATTTATTCTCATAAAGACACTGGCTACTGACCATGCAGGGTTCCTGGTGTGCTGAACAGGTATCTTCTGTGCAGATTATGACTCTGTCCAGGGTATCAACTAATGTTATGACTGGACTGGCCATTAATGATTGTGCCTTGCACAGAGCCATAAGGGTTACAAAAAGGTGCGGAATGAGTGAGAAAAGGCCCAGAGGCAAGAAGAATCATGCTTGTATCATTTGCTATACACCAAAAGGTTGAAGCCTAATACTCCACCCATTCAATTCACTGTTCTGTGTGTGAAACAAAGGTAACCCAAAAACATGACTGCAAACTGAATATTGGGAGTTGTATAACCTTTATGAAATGACCCATAAGCACCCCTTCATAGACATGCGATCTGGCTCGTAGGCATGTAGAAGGGTTTAGGGAAAACAATGTCACCAAGCTAACCACAGCAGCAAGGTGATACCGATGTACTGGTTACTGTCTTTCTGGCATACGGGTGTAAGGGCTGAAAACGAGAATAATTTATTTAGTCACCTGTATATCATCGCAATAGCTGTAGTAAAGGCTGGATTACTAAGTACAAGGGAAAAACAAGCAATGTACACTATAGATCAAACTCAGGGACCATGCAGATATTATTGCTGCCCTTATCCTGTATGCATTTTAGTAGAAACCGATTGGTGTATTTTGACCTCATTCTCATGAATGCATTGGCAACCCACCAGATATGCAAAAACTATTTAATGGTTTTGTGCCTGAAATCCAAGTAACCATAAACAATTAAAGATGCAAAGTAACAATTAGAAGTTGTCCTATCTCCTGAAAACGGCTCGGTAAATAGCCTGTCAGAGACAGATAATTTGACTCTTCGGCATTTGGGTGGGGTGGTTGAATAGAACCGTGTCACTGTGCTTACCACAGCAGCAAGGTGATGCTGGTGTATTGGGTATCCTCTTTCCGGCGCATGGGAAGAGCTGAAAGACAGAGAGTTTAGTCACCTGCAGTTATGTCGATCACCGCATTACCTGTAGTAAAGGACAGATAACTCATAAGCAAATCTATGCAACAATACACCAAACCCAGGAAATAATTGTTTTGGGGCCCACGCTTTAAATTCATTCAGCCATGCAGGAGGTATTTCCACTTACATAAAAGTTTTTCTGACTAGTGCAAACCCCAAACAATTATTTATTCACGGTTGTTGCGCCCTATTTAGGCTTGCGAACCTATTCGGAGTCGTCCTAGCTTTTGAAAATGAGACGGTTAATACCCTCCCTACAAGGCGATCTGACTTTTCAGCTTGTGAGAGGGGTAGTGAAACAAAACACTGCACCAGTGACATAAAAGAAGGCACGGGGCTAAATACAACAGCAAGGTACTGGTGTATAGGGCAATAAAAATTGGCAAGACATTTAACTAAATGAAACTGCCTAACTCATGCATAACGTCAAACAATTAATGTTCGGAATGCGCGCGTTATGTGGCGGACCCTAGAGCATTTCACTTGGACATAGTTAGTTTTTCCAAACTGCACAGCATGGAATATGACTTGGCATTGTCAATTCAGTGTCTAAAAATGGTAAGTTTGGAAATTATCTGATGTGGTAAGACACTTTTTAACTCACATATGTGATAATTGTGTATATAAATCATGCAGGCTGTATTGATTTTATCTTCACAGAAACTTTAGCTGAAGTGCTAGAGATTAATCAGTGCAACTGGATACTTCATTGACTAGCAATTCTAACTTATATATATATACTTATATATACTTATATATACTTATATATATAATATATATAAACATGGCCCATGACTTACTGACTCTTTCTGGCGTATGGGAGGGAGCCGAAAGCCACAAAATTCAATCACCTTTACAACATCTCATTGCCTGCAATAAATGGCAGGTAGCTCACTCCTAGACAACAGTCCTTCAGACCAATAACTCAGTGATACTGTCACTGTTAGCATCATTGCATACCTGACTCAATAAACATGTGTCAATCCTAATCTTCAAAGTGCGCACATTGCTAGATTATTTAACCATTTTGTCAACACTGCACAACATGGAGCAAAACATAACTTGACTCAGTGTGTCTGTGTGATAAGGTTGCATGGGAATGTAATGACTTGCGGTTCATGATATGAATATGATCATTAGGGTCATTTGTTGGTCTAACGTAATTGTACTCGTACTCCTTATTGGAGCTGTCGTTACATAGTTTTCGTTTAGAAATCTGTTTTTGTTTTGGCAACATGTATACATCAGTCAGTTTACATTGGCTTTATCTTCATAAAAAAACATTGACTTGCCATGAGCTGTTATTCCCAATTCATAATGGTGCCTCCAATACCAAAATAACCAGAAAGCATGGCTTAGACCTGATAATTGGGAGTTGCCCTGTCCTCTTAGACTGTAACTGTACAATACCCAACCTAGACCGGCGATTCTGTTCTTCATCATTTAAGTGGGTGGTTGGATAGAACTATGACACCGGTCCCACCACAGCATCAAGATGATACTGACCGACCGCTAACTAGGAACCTGAGGAAGGCCATAGGAAGTGACCTCAGTACTGTCCCACGACACCATAGCACTCCAGT
>Ga0224511_10001250_pt1 | contig 14912 bp, 7 predicted proteins | sample SF_May12_sed_USG_2_FD_169988 | JGI IMG/M metagenome (GOLD analysis project Ga0224511, IMG submission 169988) | Sediment microbial communities from San Francisco Bay, California, United States - SF_May12_sed_USGS_8_1 | ecosystem: Environmental > Aquatic > Marine > Sediment | place: USA...
CTCTGCTTCCTGTCAGCAAATATTATTTTAAAATATGATACCACAAAGCAGCGCGAAACAGTCCGAATTACATCACTCATCATGTTTCATTAGAATTATATTTATTGAACCCTTTTAGTTTTTTATGTGTCACTGCAAGTGTTGTGGTCAGTGTTGCTGGTTCAGAATTAAATACCATTACGAGGAATGCACAATGGAACGAAAATATGGTCTGATTAAAAAATGAGTATTCTAATTTATCATACTCATATACCTACAACATGTTTTAATGATTATGATGTTGTATGATTTAATTAGTAACTAACTTCATATGCTAAGGTATTTATAAAAATAACATGAAATAGTTTCTTCAAAGTATGTTTTGACACAACATGGTCAGACAATGTATGCTGCATCATAACAGGCAAATTGATGCAATTGTATCTGATCTGTGACATCCCAATACGTTCGCGTCTAAAACAGACTATGGCAAGCGTTTTGCGGCTTTTGACATTGGAAAACGCTCTCGTGGTCCCGCGGGCGTTATACGACAACTGATAACACAGCCCCAGCATTATTCAATCCACACTTTAGTTTCCTTTACAATTAAATCAGTATAACCCCAACATTACATTGTGATATGGTCAAAAAACATCTACGGGCACCGTACGACGTCTATTTCACCAAAATTCATACGATTCTACGGCGCCCGGGAGGCAGAAATAATCGTACGATAAAAATTCATTTTTGATGCATCGTACGGTGCCCCGTGTAATTAAGGTACACTAAAATTATTCTGCACACCTACTGCGTTTTGTGGGGTTATTGAGGGCAAAATGATATTGGCTGGGCACCGTACGGCGTGTGCACACTTCGAGCGGGCGCCGCACGAATTTGTTTAAAATGTAAATCGTACTCTTTCAGCGGCGACTGTCCGGGCACCGTACAATGCCTGGTCGGGCATCGTACGATCTCTAAAAAGCACAAGGGTGTTTCGGGATAAAAATCGGCCGATGCCCGTCCTGGCACCGAACGATGAATGTCCGGGCACATCTACTACTGTAGCTTTGTTTTGAGCTTGCGCACTTTTGTAGTGTTTGTGTCATGCAAAGGCAAAATCGTCCTTGAAAACGTGTTTTGTTTGTTTACTTGATGGTACGTTTGTCGTTTTTCCCCGATAAAACCTGCAATATTTTAATGTAACTTTGTAGATTTGCGTACACAAAAACAAGAGTTTTGCGTACTGCGTGCCGTCTGAATACTGCGTACCAAATGCGGTGATTGGACCTATAACATAAATCCTTTACCCACTAACATGTATGCTGATAATTCGAGAATTTTAAAACTTATTTTGCTTCGAAATAAGGGAATGAAAACGCACTAGAAAGTGCTTATGGCCAAACGGAGAGACAGGCATTCAAATGGATGGACGGCCAACGATCGCCATAAAATTATATGTCCCGTATATAAAGGACTGATTCAAAATTACGAGCTCTATGGTATCAACTCACACTGACTTAAAAAACATGTGTGTATATTTTACATGTAATACATTATTTTCATATTGCATCAACCAATTGATGAGCGTTATACGTCAAAAAGGCATAGTTGCCCCTTGAAAGCAGTTTACGGCATTGCAGTCGCAAAACGCTCACCGACGGACGGCAATGCCACATTATTTGTGCAGTTTTCTGAAAGCCTGTCAGCGCGCGGTGGGGTCGCCACGAAATGCGAATATCAAACTTGCCAGTAATAGCGTGTACACAGTGTCTACACACAATGACTTTAACGAATGTGTGTGAAAGATTCGTAGGCATGAAAGTATTCGAAAGAAAACATACCGCCTCTTTCCCTGTTGAAGATCTTAATTCCTGTAAGGAGGAACGGCCGTCCAAGGTCGACCTTCCACCAAGAGAATGAACTTCCTGTCGTGTGTGCGCATGCCCGATCACTCGTGTTGCCATCAACAGCTTTGTCTGCTGTTTTTGTTTTATACGTCCGTTCGCCTTGCATTGCAAACTTGGCCAAAGCCATGTTCGGTCCTGCAAAATAACAAATAAGATTTAAGACGTAATTTAAAAAGAAAAAGATGGCGGAGAAGATGGCGACAAAGACAAAGAAGAAGAAAAATAAGAAGAAGAAGAAGAGGCAGAAGAAGAACAACAACAACAACAAAGAAGACCAAAGAAGACAGAAGAAGAAGAAGAAAAAAGAAAAAGACTGAAGATGTTTGGAAATCTTTTTGACATTGAATGACCATAATTATTGTATGGTGATGCGCTGTATAAATCATACAAAAAATGTTATTCTTCTTAATGACTACAACAAAACTTTTCATAAACAGAGTTCGTATTTAGAACAAACGTATTCTTATTTCAAATGGTTTCACTCTTAATACACACATAAACTACGCTTAGCGGTGATGTTACAATTATGCTATCGTTTTTATGTGTAGGGAATGAAATATTACAACGCTTTTAAATTTCCAAAGACAACGATATTGGAAGTGTGCACATTACGAATTAATAACACACATTATGCAAGACCATATATATCAATGATTCTAGTATGGAACCCGAGAAAGTAAAGCATTATAGGCCGTGACGAAGCTTGTAAGGTCACCGCCTGTTTACATAAAGATTGTTTATGATCGAAGTATACGACGAATTATTCTACAGAGAAGTAAATGAATATATCAGAAAAAAATTGCTTAATACGCATTTTCGGCATTAGGTTGTTGAACGATGCATTTGATTCTTATGGATGACGATTGAGTTTTATAATTTATCTATCTGCGTTTGTCACGGTGTAAAAATATTACATTCATATGTTTGCATATAAGTGTTTGTAACATTTTTCCAGTAAATAAAGTATTTTCTGTACATCTTCAAACTAACATTATCGCGTTATCACATTAAGCAAATTAGAGGTAAAGTCCGAAAATAGTTTGACGTGTACTTAGAAGTGTTAAATGAATAAAAAATGTAACAAAACGCAACAACAAATAAAAATTACAACTTATACATATGGGAATACAACTTTAATCATTACCCACACCGGTGGCTAAATTTTCATTAAACAAAATGATTTTTTTTTAAAATGAGAAAAAATGGCACGAATAATTAAACTTTATTAAGATATTGCACCACATCGCGACATAAAATAATGTAAAATATTGCTTAAACAATTGACCTTACGGCAGAATACGAAGTTCCGCCGCCTAAGTAGGTGTTAGTTTCTCTATCAACCACTATATGCACTTGCTAAATACATATTTAACATTATTCGAGTGTTTTCCGGAAGAACATCACGATTGCGTTTGTCCCCACGATTATATTTAAGTATTGTATTAGTTTGTTCCAGTTTAATTCCAACATTGACAGTCGTTTAAGAAACTAGATCGTTTTTATGCTTATGGAGGCTTCACGCATACAGAAGACATGCATGTGCGATTATCCGAGAACAATTGGGAAGCTACGATATCACGATATCGTCGGAAGATTTCAATTGATATGTGATAAATACTGCCAATACTCATATTGTTTGTGTTGTTATATCAAAGATGCATGCTATGCTGAACGATATTTGTTAAATAAGCGAATACGTGTTTTAATCACGTACTAAGTGATATAAGGCTATTTATCACAAAAATGAGTGATTCATTATGAACTGCTGTCCTCACCAACGTCAAATACAGATAAAAATAGTGCTACCCCTATCTAAAATCGAAATGGATTTGTCGTTGTTGTCTCAGGAGATTCCCTATAAACGCGTTCACAAGTTAACAATAACATTATGATACTCCAACGAAAAAAACAACAACACAAAATCAATAATTTACTAAATATAAATTGAAGAGATGTTCAACGATAGAATGTTGTAAACAATGTAGATATGTCAAATTTAAGGGCACCATGACAAAATGGGCCGTACCATAACCAACACACAGAACGACACAAAACACGTAGAAAACCATTAGGTTAAAATATGCTATATGTTATTGGTTTCTTCTTACCTTCAGTTTTAGTTTAAAGCTCTATTAAACTAAAAAATGTAATGCATGACGACTATTTTGATCCTACGTATAAACGATGCAAATAAGATAGTAAACAAATATAGTAAAACTATAACTACCTAAAAAGATCTATTCCGGTGGAATATAAGCATGAGTAGGAGTAATTATTAACAGACATTGTATTGCGTCTATTTTATACTTATTCACTTCATCTAGTGCATATTAATATATGGTGCATATATCCCTGTTGATTATATATATATAAGTATAAATATTTTGAATAGCATGTGTCTACTTACTTACACAGTGTTGACAACCCACGTGACTACAAGGCTCTGGATGGCAGACTTTTTGGATGAAATAACGAGAAACTTCGCTGTACTTTATTCTTTTTAAATTATAAGGATACATAGCCTATTCTAAGCGGACACGTGTGTATCTTTAACGTGTTGTGGTCATTTATGTGTATTCTCTGCAGTTTTCTGGTTCATTCGTTTCAACCAATCAAAAACGTAGTTAAAAATATGGATCTGGTTTGCAGTAGGTTTGTAATTTTTATGTTATTAACTAAAAGGAGGTTAAAAAAATTGTTTAGTTTGTAATCGCAAAATACCAGGCACGTTCATTTGTTTATCTTGCATTCGAAATTTAAACAGAGTAAAAAAGTGTTGAATAAGTCCGGCTCACCGCAGGCTGGTTTAGCAAAAGAAACAGAAGTTGTGTTATGTCTGTAAGGGCTATGCAAGCTAACAAAAGTCGTGTATCGTTATCACAATAAAAGCATGTGTTGCGGTAATGACCTCTGCTGTTATGACATAAATTATAAATATGTTTGAAGCATGTTATCATGTTATATTATTTGTTTTGGTAATTTTAAGTATTTAAGTATTAGGCATTTTAAATTAGTATAATGTAACATTTCTTAATGCATAATTCAACCTGATAGACACCGTTTGGTAATGACAGGGTTAAAACATATGCTAACACATTTCGAAATCTGTTATCATGGTGTGAACATATGTATTCAAAGTTAATTCGGGTCAAAACATTTGTTAAATGGATTGTCTTATTTTAAATAAATACCAATAGCATGCTTGCACTTTATTATTTTCTAAAACTTCCCATTTTGTGTTGTCGTTGTTGTAATGACACTAAATCGAAACTGCTTCAAGAATTGTTAAGCATTGATAGTCGATAAGACATATATAAATTAAGTTATAATATATTGCATAAAATTCATAAATGGTCACAGGGACATGTAAAAAGGAGATTCCCTGCGTGAATAAAAACGCCACCGTTATATTGTCTTGAAATAACAAGTTTAAACGTGCACATAGACGTTGGTCAAGTTCACATGCACACAAAAGCCTTCATGATGACATGACATAAATAGGGCATGTTTCTAACACATCGTCAGCCGCCACAGCATACGTTTAAATCATCATTACAATACAATAACAATATAATATTTGCGATTTTTACAACATTGTTACTCAAATATAACATTAAGTTTTACAGATGTATTTATTCTTGCATAAATAAAAACAATATGTGTGTGCATTTATGTCTCACAACTTTAACTGGGAGAATGGGCCTGGACTTATATCGAGAATTACAGTGTTACATGCCATCTTCATTTTAACATTTGAATGCATAGGACTATATTTATTTACTCCAGAAAAAAAACAAAAACGTATAACATTTAGAATGGCAAAGGATATTATAATTTGTAAACCACAAGCCCCTAAAGGATATTGCGGCAATTTATTTGTCCGCCTGCTGTGAAATTAGCACTGGAGCTACTGAAACCCGGAACACGGGTCGCGGTCTCTGATGGGATTGATCGAGGGTTTTATCATTTAGATGATCCCGGGCCCAGATACGATAATAAATAACGAAATTGCTAGGAATGTATTACTTTGTTTCTCGAATAAAAATAATTCAAGTAATACCATAGAACATGTACTAATTAATACTTTTTTTCTAATTGAGAGTTCGACCATGTTTGGGTTCACTTGATTAACATTACTTTTTTATGAAAACTTTGTAAAACAAAGCCTATCAAAAGATTGAGAAAACTGCATATAAACAACCTACTTTATCCAATACACGATTTTGGAGCAGTGCCCATATTTGGTTTTACTAGGATAACTTAATGGTAATAGTATCAGAGGCCATTTATTTAATGCCTCATTCTACTTATAAGTCTTTTTAAAGATATCTTATTATGTCTTAAATTCTAGTAAGGTTGTTGTGTCTTCTATGATTTGAACAAGTATATTTAAAAATTGAGAATACTCTTTAGGGTGTTAGGCAAACACTAGACTTTATCTACAGACTACTTATATACATATATATACCTTATTCTAGTATCTAGGATGTTTTCTTCTTCAAAAATAGTGTAAACAAGATGCATGACTCTGACTATTGCTGTAAATAATTGAAGATCATAGTTTCCCCCTACTTCCACCAAATTCATATTTTTTTGGAATTTGTTCAACCATAAGATGTTAGTAAATTCAACAAATAGACAGAACAATTAAATATGGATTGTTTCTACTATTTTAGTTTAATATACCAAATACGGTGTATTAATATTGAAGGCTACATAGCATGTAATACATTCTCCTATAAAAGCATGTATGTGTGATTCAAACAAGTCAAAATTCGCATTGAATAACAGTTTAATTAGAATCGTCTTTAAACTTACGTATTCTTTCTTTGTATATATAATAAAAATAGTATAAATAATTATATTGAAACTTGTATACCCTACAAAACACACACAAATATTTTATTCTGAATGTCAGATACTTTTGTTGTTCTGCGTGTTGGGTGCTGTTTTATGTTTCTGTTTTCGTACTGGCCATTTTCTCACGGTGCCCTTAACTTGAGCTATCTACATGTTTATGAACATTTAAATCATATAATCAGATATAATTCATCGCTTACCTTATAAGAACACCTTGATACTTTGATATGTACTAAGTAACTGCCTTTTATCGGCCTTTTATCGACCGTAGGCGTTTTACTCTTTTTATCGTTAATATATTTCACATGACATCATCAGTCCGTATCCTATATCAAAGGCGCTTACATGTGCAATGCTTATTTTTGTATTATGAAATTCTTTATAATAGTGCAAACAATAATATATATGTTCCCTGTAACATTCCCTTAAAGCTTTTGGTTGTGACCACATTTTTATTTAGTTATTTTAAGTTCATTATAAAGTGTAATGAATCCGCTAGTGCGGAATGCAGCACCAACACTAGTGAGTTGATGTGCAGTTTTAATACTATATAATATTTAGATCTGTGTTCTATATGTAGAAGTAGAAAGATATGGGCACCTTGAGACATGTTTTTTACAAACACCAAAACCTAGAGTTATGGTATTGTGTCCTTGTGACATTAAAAAAGGTTTATTCATTTTACCATGTTTGGTGCAAACAATAAGCAACGACTACAACAATCTGCACCCAGAAAAAAAATTCAAACACAATGGTGTTCACATTTGTATTAAAGGTAAAACAGGCATGTAGTGTTGTCAATACAAGCATGAAACGAGCATTTTGCCATACATATACATTTATTGTGCTTTCCAATTGCAAATAAGTGTCATGCATTTCAAATTCACGAAAACTGTATTATAGTTCGAAAAGAAAATTCAGGACCTTTACTATAAGCAATTTGACTTTATTTTCACAGAGCATAAACTGAAATGAAAATACTTTGCAACATTAACAAGAAATGTAAGTACATGATCCATGCAGATATAAAAACGTCTACCTTGGAAGGCGAACTGGGAATCACACTGCTGAGCACAAATGCAACACAAGCACAGTAACTGAAGCACAATAGTTGCCATTTTCAATCCGGTTGTTACTGATGCATACATAATGTGTTGCAACAGTGCATGCTTGCCGTGTTTTGATGTAGGTTTTATAAGTAGTTAACAAACCCAAATCAGGAAAATTATATAACAACTTTCGAGGCGGAAACTATTTTAATCAAACCTTGAACTCATATTATTAAAACGCTTTACTAGTGTTTTATTATCTTAAAGCACACTTTAAACTGCTATTTTATGCGTTCCTTGTCGATGTGAATTGTATACTTTGTGTCGATAAGATATATTTAACAATAACATATACATATTTAATAGAATGCATTTCTGACATGTTGGTGTCAGACTATAGCAAGCATTTACCCCTCGCCATAAATTGATGAAATACATATTTGACATTCAATAACTAGCTGACTGGCTGGCCTGATTTAATATTCAGTAGTGAAAAGAGTGATTGGAAACAAGAACACTTGTGTAAAGAAACAATCGGCGCTAAATTTGAGTAAGTGAAATCCTTCAATAAAAGGAAATTAAAACAAAATATATTGTCCCTGGAGCGGTCTAGACCCCGTACGAGGATGCATCGCAGAATTACAGGGCCATCTCGTTAAACACTGGTTTACGCCTACAGCTATAAAATCAGTCACTCTATATTGTGTTTAGTCATGTTAACCATTGGACTACGCCTACAGTTATAAAATCAGTCACTCTATATTGTGTTTAATCATGTTAACCATTGGACTACGCCTACAGGTATAATATCAGTCACTCTATATCATGTTAAATTATGTTAACCATTGGACTACGCCTACAGGTATAAAATCAGCCACTCTATATTATGTTTAATCATGTTAACCATTGGACTACGCCTACAGGTATAAAATCAGTCACTCTATATTATGTTTAATCATGTTAACCATTGGACTCCGCCTACAGTTATAAAATCAGTCAGTCTATATTGCGTTTAATCATGTTAACCATTGGACTACGCCTACAGGTATAAAATCAGTCACTCTATATTGTGTTTAATCATGTTAACCATTGGACTACGCCTATAGGTATAAAGTCAGTCACTCTATATTGTGTTTAATCATGTTAACCATTGGAATACGCCTACAGGTATAAAATCAGTCACTCTATATTGTGTTTAATCATGTTAACCATTGGACTACGCCTACAGTTATAAAATCAGTCACTCTATATTGTGTTTAGTCATGTTAACCATTGGACTACGCCTACAGTTATAACATCAGTCACTCTATATTGTGTTTAATCATGTTAACCATTGGACTACGCCTACAGTTATAAAATCAGTCACTCTATATTATATTTAATCATGTTAACCATTGGACTACGCCTACAGGTATAAAATCAGTCACTCTATATTATGTTTAATCATGTTAACCATTGAACTACGCCTACAGTTATAAAATCAGTCACTTTATATTGTATCTAATCATGTTAACCATTGGACTACGCCTACAGGTATAAAATCAGTCACTCTATATTGTGTTTAATCATGTTAACCATTGGACTACGCCTACAGTTATCTTGTGTCAAATCAGTCTTTCTGTATTGTATTTAAAAGTTTATGCGGGAGTTTCCCAAAATTTACTGAATTAAGACTTTGATTATACTTTGTATACCAACAGCTAATGCCTTACCTGAGTGAAAGTTAAAAACGTAAGACCATCCAATCTCGGGTCTCGGGTGCCGGGTTGTAGTAGCCACAGTGTTGTTTTTTACAGCAGATTTAGGCGGAAAAATAAACTGCCGCATAACCCTTATCGCATAACACCTATAAGCTGGCATCACTTGATTCGCGATTTCTATTTGTTTGGTTACCTGCGTACAAATATTGGTCTCCTGGTAAGTTACCACCAATTTGTTGTTGTGTGCACCTTTAGTATAAAAAATTAAATAATTGAAAATAGTTGATATAGTTTGACTTTATAAATGTGTTTGGACTACTGATGCATATTGAAAACACAAATATCCAAAGGCAGAAGTAAAAAAGAATGTTGTATGAGAGAATGCTAAATGATTTGAACTGAACCTAAAGTGTCAAGACAGAATAAGTTGCGCTATATTTGTCGTTTCATCCGTAGGCCTTTCCTATTTTTGTTATGCTTGTTGAATGCTGGTATAAGATAGGATTTAATTTTTCAAATGACCATGAAAGCACGGTGGCGAAGCCACGAGACAAAAACATGATTGCATTTAATTACGAAATCAATTCAATACATTTTCGTCGGTTGTTGCCAGCTTCATAAAGGTTACTTTGTGTTTTTTTAAATTGTGCTGGGAGACAAATCAACGTCAGTGTCTTAGAACCAACGTACGGATAGACGATCAGACACAGAGTACTCAGGAGTCATACCCTGATGTGGAAAATATCAGCCTCGGTTTTGATGAAGCTGTTCATCAAAGGTTATAAAAATATGCCACAACACGCCTTCTAGCACATGAGCGGAACACAGTTTTCAAATATAAACAACATACATTCTATTACCCCAGAGGACCAGAAAAAATAAACATTACAAGGATGTCATGCATTTTATATTATTTTGCTTCATTTTAAATCTTGTATAAAGTATTTAACGTTTTATGGCAACATGAGATGCGCAGTTACGGTTAATTGTACGGAACTTCTGTTCAAAGATATACTTTTACATTTTTGTATGTTACCCAATGAGGTTTTAAACTAATAGAGACCCGAACGAAGACCATCTAGACACATTCACGTACGGATCGACGAACATATATAGAGCGATGCCAATCGTGGTCTTTATCAGGCAATATATAATAAGTGAAGACTCTCTGAGTTTCTTGGTGCCAACATAGATCGACATTATATAAAACTGTGAGAGATAAAAATTATAATACAAAAAATAAATGCAGACAAAGCTGCGAGGGACAAGTTGTAGGGTAAGATAACAAAATGGCCCACAAAGGCAACAACAAATTAAGCACAACAAAACATACACACAACAAAAGGTAACACGCGTGTAATGATTTTGAAAAGTATGCTGTACGTTTTGTATTTTTAAAACTGATTCCCGCAACATATGCTGAGCTACCGATTGGGTACGGTGGATGATGAACGACCAAGTAACTATGATACCAAAAGACCAAACTTATGAACAATCTGTTTAGATACATGTATAAACAAAATATTTGATGTTGTACAAAACATGACATTAACTACATGATCATATTCAAAATACAGACAATATTAAATGTATAATGTCAAATATTCATGCAATTTTGTTCTTAAAATAAGCCAAGTGACAATTTTATTAATACAAACAAATAAAAGATTTGTACAATAGGTACATAAAATATCCACCTGTACAAACACAATCATTTGTGTCTTAGATCAACATATCCAGCATACTGAACAGTAAATCAGTTAGATTGAATTTAATAAATATTGTAGTTTGTTGAATTTTAATTAAAAAACAGAACCATGAAACCAATGTTTGATATAATAGCACCAAACAAGCTCCTTTACCAAACGGGCGACATCCTTGTTCACGCATATACGAGTATATGTACAATTCTTGGGTAAGTGAGTTAGTACTTTTACACCGCACTAATATATTAATAACTACTACACAACTCAACGTGCTTCAAACTGTTATTCAATCGTTGTGTTCATATAATGTGTCTGTGATTTGTTCAACTCGTACTCAGAGTTACATGGAGTTTGTAGTTCCAATTGCGAATAATCACTGGCAGCGATATTCCCTATCTGGAGATCTGTATATTTCACTTCGTCGTTATCTGGGTTTGGGCGACAGACAGAATCGTTCTGTGTTTCCTTGGATATACGGACAATGTTTCTCCTGGAATAAAAATACAATACTGGAGACATGTGATACAAAAACGTTCGGTTATTGTTATCAAAACCAGAATAGTTTAATAAAACATTTGCGCTATTGATGATGTTAAAACATTTGCGACAATAATTTATTATTCCAAATGATTCTTCATATTTTAGCACATTTAGTCATTTCCCTTTCATCAGTTTAATGTTGTTTTACGTTTAGCGCGTACCTTATGTACACAGCTTGAATTACGCAGACAACAACAGCTACACACAGTAGGGACCATCCAACAGCCGCTAACGCCACAACTGTACGATGCTGCGATTGTGGTATGCCTGTAAATATAAACACATCAGATAAAAGCATGCACTATCAGTATATTCGAAATAATATGTATAGCAGAATATAAAAAGTACTTAACCTGTGTGTCAAATCCTTACAAAAAAACAACTTTTAGATTAACATTGTTCGACATGCGCTGGAAAACGGAAATATTTTTAAAAATTCTGTCGCACTTTTGATAATTAACCATCACCCTTTTTACATTAATTGTTAATGGTAAGTCATAAAACATATAAGGGCCGCTCCGTGAGAAAACCGACTATAGTGACACAATTTTCGATTTTCAGTTTTTTTGCATTTTCAGAAAGACCAATCTTTTCCCGTTATTTTGATACCAAATTTATTTGCGTTCCAAAACACCCGGATGGTGAACATGGTGATCAAACAAAAACTGGTATGGAAATGACGTTGACGTCATGAATTTGGTTCCGGCAGGAAAATCGATCTAATTATTAAAAACGCGAGCATGTAACACCGATATGTTTATCTAGTTTAACAAAGTAAGGTGAACAATTTAAACATAATTATAACATAATAATATTCACAAATAAATGGCTACATTGATTTAAGTGTGTAAACGTTATTGTACGTCCGTCAGTCTTTTATATTTAGTCATAATTAACTCCTTTCATTGCGTTACTTTTGTATGAACTATCAAAAACATTGTTTTAACTAATATGAGTTAACTTGTTTGTATTAGAGTTGTTTTGTTACAACACTCGGAAATTCATAAAAACCTGACCGACAAAGTACACTATTTGATAACATCATACATGTTTATAATTATGATTAGAACGCATATTATAAGCCAACAAAAAGAACGTCGTATACTGACACGTCGAGTGAGCGTGCAAGGGATCAGTGTGATTTAAACTACACGCATACATTGAGGTTAAGAGGGTTGGTGAAATTGTCTTTATGTATTTATTGAATACAAATAGAAAACGAAATCATGTCAAAATTATAATAGAGTTTCACATGATAAAATAGGGAACGCTGTCTGCAAACTGAAGTGTTCAGATCAAATTTTACATTAAACATCAGATAATAAAAAATTCAATGTAATTTCACATCGAACTTTAAATACATATACTGTGGGAACTGTTCTTTTACCTTTGAAGAGTAACCTACATGTAGTTAACTCTTCTGTAACAATGCGCACTGTTAAAAGACGAACGCATAAACAAGAATCGACTTTGGCGTTAAAACTGTAAACGTTCAGTAAGACTTAAGGCGTTGGGCATGTAGTTTCTTGATTTTCGGGACGAAAGTACTGACGCATTGTTCTGTACAGGCATTTATTGCTTTAATTGAACACTTTAGCAAGTTCTATTACGGGTGGTAAGACGTCTGGACAGATAGGGGCAGCGCAAGGCAAACGCTAGTTCTGACGTCCGCCTCACATTCACCTCGCCGCATGTTGACTGAAATAGCTTTCTTAGTAAAAGTCTGTCAAGTATCTTTCTCCGTGAATAACAAAAAAAACCGAGCGAAACGTCGGTGGAACAGTCCTGCACTTACATGTGCATCTGTACGGTTTTTAATGGTCGCACACACTTTCTTTTAACGATTCGTTAAAACATTTACGTTATCTTCTTCTTTACATGCCGGCGTGATATCCCACGAGTGGTTGTCAATGCATGTTGTAGTTGTATTGGTACCAATGAAGCAACTCTCACAAGCGTAATGCAACGTTGTACCAACTTGACAATATGTAGGGGCAACGCAAGCACTCGTGTCGACATTACCATTTCGTATTTCCAACACTGGACATACAGGCACTAGAAAAGGCATTAACTTCCATTAACGTAATTAAATGTGTAAACATGAACATTTTTTTTCTAAATTACATATACAATTCACAAAAAGTAACTGAATTGTTTGAATAATCAAATATGTTACCAAATATTGGTTTCCTTGTCCACGTTAAGCTTCTGTTATCGTGACATTCAACCTGAACAGCCCCGTCAGATAGATGGTATTGCACTGAGTTGTAAGAAATGTTACCCATTTCACCAATGCCAAGGTCGGGTGGAATCTTTATAACGGCCTCGTGATTTACATCAGATGTGTTGTTGCAATGTATTTTGACACATGTTGATGTTTGCTGGTCCCACGTTCCATCAGCGAGACACGTGAATGTTGTTGGTCCATCGGCTTCATACATGTATTTGTCATCGCATTCGAGATAGATAGTGGTGTTAAACTTGTATTCCATAATTGTTGTAAAATTGCTGTGATCATTTTGTTGTTGATTGTTGTTATGTGTTGAGTAGTTACCATTGTCAACAGTAGGAGCCGGGCACATGACTATGGTGCAGGTCGGTTGTGGATCCCAGAATCCCGATTTGTTACACGTGGTATTTAGGGAGTTAGCCTTAAAGCCATTATCGCAACTCACCGACACATTGTCGCCTGGCTTGTACGTCTTTTGAATATCAGTATCAAGATGCCCATTTGGAAATAAAGTTGTTAAACACACCTCTACAAATAAAAACAAAACTGTTGTAACAAACACAGTATTACTTTACTATGTAAATCCACTCAGTTAATTGTTCATTAAAGGCACAGAATATAAATCACAGTATTTTACTCTTTATGAGGGTGAAACCCCCCTTTTGGTACGCAGTATTCAGGGGGGTTTTAGGCCGTACGCAGTACGCAAAGGGCCAGTACGCAGTACGCAACAATTCCGTTAAATCGTACGCAGCGCTCATAAACAGTCATTTTTTAAAATCGTTTTCCGTAATTACAGACTAAAATATCACATAGCGATTAAAAACGCGTGACTGGCAGATAAATAACGTCAATAGAAGTCAATGGTACGATTAAAAACGATTAATAACGGGCTTTATCTTAAAAAAGTTACCTACCCTGTTTAAACTTATGTCATTTCC
>Ga0224511_10001251_pt1 | contig 14911 bp, 9 predicted proteins | sample SF_May12_sed_USG_2_FD_169988 | JGI IMG/M metagenome (GOLD analysis project Ga0224511, IMG submission 169988) | Sediment microbial communities from San Francisco Bay, California, United States - SF_May12_sed_USGS_8_1 | ecosystem: Environmental > Aquatic > Marine > Sediment | place: USA...
TCATTTATATATAAAGCATTCATGGGCAATTTATAGATAGTAAAATATTACATTTCTCATAGTTGTCACATATATATAACTACTATATTGAGTTCGTTTGGACAAAATTAGGCTTTTTTACAGCCTAAGTTGATTCTCAAAAATAGCTGGTTTTCGGTCAAAAATAGTCGGATTTGAAAAAAAATTGAATCTACGTGCTCCAAACTCAACAAGGTTCATGGAAATGATAATAACTCATTTTCGCCAAAAAATGCATTTTGGGCCATTTTCCCAGAGAGTGCCACATATTTTTATATTCCTCTAAAATCAAGGATTGTGTATTGTTTTTAGTATGAAAATATATTTCCATTCATGCTTTAGTGCATCTTTCATTATTACTTTATGAACACTTTCATGTCCCTCGTGTACACTATGCTTCCCCAGTACTTATTCTCTTCTACAGCACATTTGTTATTCTTGCAGTAGAATGTGTTTTCGGTACGCTTCGTAATATATTTTAATACTATATTCATCGTGAACAGACCATATTAAGTTTAAAAAACGGCGCAACAAAGAACGTTCACAACGCATACACTTTATGACTTTTATGGTATTTATTTCTAAGTGTATATGTTTTTGGATCCACATGTTCGTTGTATATAATGACATATAATATTATGGTTGTTACACACCCATTAAAGACGTTTTATTAAGTTTTTCAATGTAGTGTATGAGTATATGTTTTTATTTAGTCTGCACAAAAATATCTTTAAGGTCAGAACTCGCGTTATATTTCTGTTTCTAAAATCCAGCGCTAAATAATGCTTAAGGACAACTAACATTATGAAGGGCGTTTGCGTTTTTATGTCTGTATTATTTATTTTATAACAACTGTTGAATGGGATAATAACATAAAAATTATTTATAATGCAGTCGCTAAAATTTGATTACTCAGGACTGCGGCCTGATGCTCAAATTATTACGCGACCGAACTCTCAAACGTGCTGTAACTGACGATATTGCACGAAAAAAACAAAATCTGTTTCATAAATAGAAGAAAATGTAAAGAAATGCATCAATATGGCTTATTAAGGCTGAAAAAATTAGGTTCATCCATGTAAGCGGATAATATTACATACAATAGCTTGCAAACAATGTTGTCTGTTTTACACCCACACATCTTAGCCAAAGCAGAATATATTTATAAAAAACGGACACCTACTGAATAAAGCATGTCGAACGTCTGTTCCATAATACTGATACTATTTTTAAAACCAAACAAAGTTGATTGATTAATTTCATGTAAACATTATAAACAGTGAATTGGTGATAATATTGTTGTATTGTAATGGTATTTGTACTTTCATTATATATTGTTTCATTTAAATTGATGTTATTGTAAATAAAACATGCATGCGATTTGTTTAACTCATCAACTTTGCCAGTTACACGGGCATACAACGCCCCTTCAGCGTCCCTACAGCGTCCGCACGACGTACCCACAGCGTCCTTACAGGGTCCATGACACTCGTATAGCGCGCAAGAAGTTGCTGCAGAGTGCTTACGGGGCACTCACGGAGCGCACACAGCACACATACAGCGTTCTCATGGCTCTCATAGCGCCATAAACCTTAACATGTAATGGTAAACATTAAACCATAATATAAGCTTCTTTTTTTCAAAACTTATAAATGGTCGGAAGTTATGCATTTATTGCACGTAAGTTTAAACACTTTTTAACAGTTATTTATATATTTATAAATTATAAAGGCCAGATCCCGTATTGTTGTCTAAATAAGTACTAATGAAATATGTGTTATATGATACAAATATAACATAATATATTTAAAAGCTTAAGCACAGTGTTTTCTTATTTCATTTTGTGATGTTGTAGGTCATATATTTGTGACAACACTAGGACCTTAAGCCTTTTTCTTAATTTTATGTAAGCCAAGTGTGGAACGAATAGTTTTGGTTCTGTAATAGTTGTTTTTTGCGGCTGTCGACATCATTTGTATCAGTACAGCATGATGACCGTATCAATACGTAACGGTTGATGTCTGTATAGATAATGTACTGAAAGTATCGTCCCAGCCTATGTGACATGGCTTGAAGCGTGCGTTTTTCAATACGCTCATTGAAATTGATTTTACTTTATTTTCTTGTTTACAACTGTTTCCAATTTATGTTCCTTGTATTTTAACATCAGATTATGGCCTTTACGTGGTTTACAAATTTGACAATGAAATACAGAATCATGCTTGCTGAAACCCATACCATGGCAATTGTTAATTCAGAATACTTTTACAAATCTTATTGAAATCTTATACCGTGCTGTTTACCAAAGCATGTTGCATTGCGAAGGCATATTTATTCTGTACCTGAATACTGACGATTTAAACATTTTAACAGGAAGTATTGCGAATTATCACGACATTGATTTACTTGATTGCAATTAGTCCGGTTTGATTTCAAATTTTAAATACAGACATCATGAAACCCATATTTATAATACGATGTACGGTAATTTGGAATATTACTCTACGGGTGTGCTTCGCGAGTGATCATTTTGGAGGTAAAGTCATTATATTTTAAACATATCATAAAACGAATCTAGCTCATAGATTTGATTTTGTAATATGGATCAAAAATTGAACGATACTTTTGCAGCAGTTTGTTTGAAGACCTGTCAATTTTGATAATAGTTTAAGAGTTTAAACAAAAATATAATCCTTTATTGATCATTGCTCCTTGTGTACATATATATGACTTGAAAACACTAATTGATATACTAAAACGTTGACTGTATTAGCCTAAATATGTTATGCCTGTAGCTTTAGAATTGTTTTTATGCAGCCATATAATAAATTATGATAAATGCGTTCCACAGAGAAAATCTCTCAATTTATTTTATAACTTTTATAGCATTCAGTCCGGCATGTTTCTATGTTACCAAGGTCAAATCACCTACGACAAAAAAAATCCATCACCTACATGCAAAACATCATCATGAAATAGCACATTCTCTTGACGGACTATCATTTTAATGTATACTAAACAAAAGAGGACTATGCGAAATGAAAGTTTCATTTCTATTTGTATTTGTTTTTCAAAAAGTGTTTGGCTAATCGTTTAGAAAAAAACAGTAATCAAATTAAACAAGAGGGCCCATAGGGCCCTGGGTCGCTCACCTGAGGAAAAGGTCAAGGGTCACAGTGGAACCATTTACAGAGGCCCACTAATGTTGTACACCAAATATCAAAGATCTAGTACTTTTGACAATAAAGTTTTAATTCAATGTAAAATTGTTACCCCTGGGGCGTAGTCTGTGTTCACCACAGGGGCATACTTTGAACAATTTTGGTAGGACCTCTAGATAATGTTATATATGAAATATGAAAGCTCTGGGCTTTTAAGTTTCAGACAAGATTTTTGAAAATTGCATTTTGAAAATCAAATGTTTTACCCCGCGACCTACTTACGCAATCAATCATAACCATTTCAATAATTTCGGTAGGGAACTACACAGGGTGCATACCTGTTAAGTTTGGTAAAAGTCGCATTAACGGTTCAAGAGAAAGTCATTTGAAGTTTTCCTTATATAATTCAATGTAAAATTGTGACCCCGGGGCGGGGTCAATTTTGACCTCAGGGGGATAATTTGAACAACTTTGGTAGAGGACCTCTAGATGATGCTATATACCAAATTATACCAAATATAAAAGCTCTGGGCTTTCTAGTTTCAGACAAGAAGAATTTTGAAAATTGCATTTTGAAAACCTATTTTTGACCCCATAACCTACTTATGCAACCAATCCATTTGAACAATTTCTGTAGGGCACCACCCAGGGACCATTCCTGTTGAGTTTGGTCAAAATTCCCATTAGCGGTTCAACAGAAGAAGTATTTTGCAGTTTTCCTAATATAATTCAATGTAAAATTTTGACCCCCGGGGCGGGGTCAATTTTGACCCTAGGGGCATAATTTGAACAACTTGGTAGAGGACCTCTAGATAATGCTATATACCACACGGACGGACGGACGCACGGACGATGGACGACGGACAATGGGCCATCACAAAAGCTCACCTTGTGGTGAACTGTGCCAGTATGCCTAATATATATTCCAATAGACGCTCAATTTATTAAAGTTTTAAATTGAAAGAAGTCGTCTCCAAATAGCTATTCGAAATCTGCAACGTGTAATTCATTACCGCAAGTAAAGGTACTGTTTAACCATATTTAAACGAGTAAGAAAACAAATATGTATAATTTATTTGACAAAACCCACTGTAAGAAGGATAATATATAAAGTGTATGCGTAAAAATAATAGAATAAGACCAACATAGACTTATGTTACATTGTAGAATATGGTTGGAATATTTAAAATCCGATTTTAGCGTACATGTTAATTTTTTTAAATGTCATGTTTTAGATTTGTACATATACATGTACAAGACACAATAGAAGTTGTACTAGTGAACATTTTCATTACCCATGTTTTACACATTACACTTATTTGCAATAGCAGATAATTATACTTTTGACAAACAAGATGTACATTATAAAATTATAAGACTAGTTACATCGTTAAGCATCACTAAGGCGACCAAAAGGCGGTACTAAACCGAAGCACAGATCTGCTTTTAGGATTGAGCGAATATCCAAAAACGAACTTCTTAATAATAATTTGTTAAACTAATGTTAAATAATAACATCGTTTCAGCGCACTTACATGTAAACAAACATAATGCTTATTAGCGAAAACATTTTTATTTTGTTAAATGATTGAGCCGGACACACATTATGTGTCTTATTTTGATTCCCGGTCGGAAACGTTCGTCAATTACATGTGGTTTTATTATTCAACAAAGAAATAATAAACAGTACTACGGATACGACGGTGCGTAAGTGAAGTCAACAGTTATAACACCTAATAAATGAATATAATATTAGTAATCTGTTATAGGAACTTAAGTAGAAGTTTTCGCGAAAATATTTATAAAATATTTATATAGTTTCTAGAAAAAAGCATAATGTTTGTCGTTTACTAACTTCTACTTAAGTTCAGAAAATACCGGCGACGGCACACATACACAACTTACACCAACTAAAAATACATGTATCATTGAAACCGGTCGCGGTTATATTATTTTGTCACTTTTGCATAAAAAACGAACGTATATTATAATGCTTATTGAAAAGTTGGTATACATGCCAGTTCTTTTGTAAGTGACTTGAAGCCCCTTCCCAAAGAACACCCATACGTATTTAGAATTGTTGGCCATTCATGATCGTGTTATGTTTTACTTTTTGTTTTTAATAGTAAGGCCAAATTAAAAATATGTCTGGTTCCGGCGACATGCTTAAAAAAGAAGGGTAGGTAGGAAGGTTTTTTTGTCTACTGGTGTAGTGCCTAACTTCGGACACTTTCGAAGGTGTTTTGATATTTTTCTCAGTTATTGTTCAAGATATTTCTTGAAATTCACATTATCTTAAGTTAAGCCCTTTGATTACAAAATGTGTAAATATGTATTATCAGTTGTGTGTAAAATGTGTAAATCTGCACCCCATAAAACACCACTCCACACCCCCTAAATCTTCGTAGTAGGTGCCTAAAGGTCGAACACTATTATATACAAAAATATGAATACATGTACAAAAACAAATTTAACTACTGTAATCATTGTACGACTTATTGTAACCCTTTAGAATTTTACTTGTATCATTCCTTGAGACATCTTTTCCGCTGATATTCAGTCAACTTTATAATGTTCTTGCAACCAATGATTTTGCCATATAATTGCATGAATACTGTACTAGCCATAGCAAAACATCGAAAATGATCTCGTTTATAGGCAGTGATATTTTCAATACATAACATTTACATAAAGAATCAGTTCACCTTTGGAAACTGAAAATCTTTCCGAACCTGAACTCTGATGTCCTCTGCGCTTATGGAGCTAAATTAATGGCCTATAGGGTTAAATGTTCATAAAACAATTCACCTTGCAGCTAGGTATGCATGCTATATAGAGCGACTTAAGAGCCAAATGTTACATACAAACCTTAGATAGAGTTACACACAAGTGAGACTATAATAATGCATGGCTAATTCTAGCTGGAATACAAAAAACATCAAGTTACACATGTAGAACAAATGACATAAAACTATACAAATAACACCCTTCACCCAGCATTACAGGTGAATTGCTTAACCTCGGACAGTGCCTAAAAAGCAGACACCTTTAAGAACGCATATAATTAATTCAAATCTTTATGAACACATATTTATTAAATAAGTCAATACCTATTTTGCAAACCCTGAAAAGAAGTGATTGCTCAAATAAAAGCGTGTTTCTGAAAGCTCTAAATTGTTTGTGTCAGATTGCACACCCCGGTCACGCGGCCATATTGTTTAACATTTGGTTATTATTTTTAACCGCGAAATATGACCTCATAGTAATTTTGAGCCTTCGGCGCCCAGTATTTTCTTATTTTGCTTTTTTATATTATTTTCTAATACGTGGTTATGACGTTATAACACCCCACTTCTTCCATTTTTATACGCCCGAAGTGAAACTTCGGACGTATTATGGTATGGCGTCCGTCCGTATGTACGTCCGTCCGTTAGCCACATCATGTCCGCTCAATATCTTGAAAAGTTATTGAATGACAGTCATGGTACTTGGTAGGAAGATTGGTCTTGGTCAGTAGATGAGCCCTATACGTTTTAAGGTCAGTAGGTCAAATGTCAAGGTCGCAGAAGCATTTTATGAAAAAAACGATGTCTGCTCAATATCTTAAAAAGTTTCTGAGTGAGAGTCATAGTACTTTGTAGGAAGATTGGTGATATTCAGTAGATGACAACTACAAATTTTGAGATCACTAGGTCAAAGGTCAAGGTCACAGTAGCATTTTATGCAAAAACCATTTCTGCTTAATATCTTAAAAAGTTTATGAGTGACAGTCATGGTACTTGTTTGGAAGATTGGTCATGGTCAGTAGATGACTTCTAATTTTTTCACTAGGTCAAAGGTCAAGGTCACATTAGCATTTTTGCAAAAAACATTTCTGCTCAATACATGTATCTTGAAAAGTTTCTGAGTGACAGTTATGGTACTTAATTGGAAAATTTGACATGGTCAGTAGATGACTCCTAAATATTTTGAGGTCACTAGGTCAAAGGTCAAGGTCACAGTATCATTTTATGCAAAAAACATAAATGCTCAATATCTTGAAGTTTCTGAGTGACAGTTATGGTACTTGGTAGGAAGATTTGTCATGATCAGTAGATGACCCCAATAAATTTTGAGGTCACTATAGCATTTTATGCAAAAAATATTTATGCTCAATATCTTAAAACGTTTATAGGTGACAGTCATTGTACTTGGTAGAAAGATTGATCATGGTCAGTAGATGACCCCTATACACATTGAGGTCACTAGGTCAAATGTCAAGGTCACAGTAGCTTTTTATGCAAAAACCATTCCCCTCAACATCTTAAAAAGTTTATGACTGACAGCCATTCTTCTTGGTAGGAAGTTGAAAAGTTATTGAATGACAGTCATGGTACTTGGTAGGAAGATTGGTCATGGTCAGTAGATGACCCCTATATATTTTAAGGTCAGTAGGTGAAATGTCAAGGTCACAGTAGCATTTTATGCAAAAACCATGTCCGCTTAATATGTTGAAAAGTTTTTGAGTGACAGTCATGGTACTTGGTAGAAAGATTGGTCATGGTCAGTAGATGACCCCTATACATTTTTAGGTCAAAGGTCAAGGTCACAGTAGCATTTTATGCAAAACCGTGTCCGCTTAATATTTTAAAAAGTTTATGAGTGACAGCCATTGTACTTGGTAGGAAGACTGGTCACGGTCAGTAGATGAACATATGAATGCAGAGGTTAAACTCAAGTAAAGTTGTCACCACTAACTTATCGAACGGCTCATACTTCGTGCGTGTAATGCTCCGACATGCGGAGCTCTAGTTGAAAGTTGTTTAATTTTGTTTTAATATTTTTATATGTCTAAAGTTTCATAACTGTTACTATTATGCTGTATAATGACTTTTCTTCTCGAAACCTAATTTGGAGGGAAAGTATTATGCTATAGTTGACATATTAACTTTACCATTGATTTATTTCTAAACAAGTTCCTTCTTCCACGGACCTGTGATGATTTTCACAGGCAGATGACTTTTGTACTTAGTATTCTCTTTTTCTTCCCTTCCCTTTTTTGATATAATTCCTTTCACTTCCCTATCATTTGGTTCATATTCTTAGTGGTTTGGGTCGAAAAAGTAAATGCATTGTTTCTTTCCTCCTGCAATAAATGTTAAGGTGTGATCTTTGCTATAGCTTAAAAGGCGGTAACAAACTCCCCGCAGTGATTACTTATCTTGACAGTACACTGCCACCAGCAAGTTTTTCGCCCAAATACAGGCGGATAGTGTTTTTTCTGGACTTATCTCCTCAAAATAAAGTATATTTTACTTAAAAATATTAATTTATTATATTAAATAAAAAGTAACTTAAAAAATGAAATTTTTGAAAGTCAAATTTCACCCTACTGTACAGAATACAGAATTCCCAATCGTTCGCTTGAAAAGTAATTTAACAAATTAGGTCTCTCTTCATCCGTTAAACAACACATTTTATTTATTAAAACCCCGTCTTTGTAATCCGATACATTAAAATGCCGCTTTTTTACGTCACATAGAAAACAGTTTTGACTGACCTTCGTTCGTGGCGTGTTTATGGAGCCCGCCATGTTTACTTCACGTGATACTCTATCGTCACGTGATCCTTGCTGGGGGAGCAGATATTTAAGTAACAACGCGTGACGTAATCGCTGTGAGGAGATTGCGGCGGTAACTCAATATTTCTTGGAGAAATTATTTTAAGAAATCTAAAATAAAAATGGAAAGATCCAAATAAACACACACACAAGCGTTGATTCTGAATGACTTTACGTCTTGTTGGTCTGCGTGTTTTGTGCTGTTCTATAAGTTTATTTTGTCATGGTGCCCCTAAACTTGACTTGTCTACAGTGTTTACAACATTTTGTATGAACATATCTTCGATTTATATTTACCAGGTCCGAATATTGCTTTGCACAAGCCGTCAATCCAATACCCGGGCGTTTTCTACAATGGAACTTCGGATAAGGCCGTCGATGGTAATATAATATTGTCTGGGTCCGATACCGACTGCGCCCATACAGATTGGAACTCATCGATAAGCCAGACCTGGTGGAGGGTTGACCTTCGCGATACTTATCGAATAACAGGAATCAGAATATACAACAGAGATCAAGATTGTATGTAGATACTTATTTTATTCTTCTATATGTGTAGTAGGGTAAGCTTACCTGAACAATAGTTAGGCATAGTAAACCATTCTTTGTACGTCATTTGTCTTCATTCGTCGCACCTCTTCTGTCCTGTTTGGTGTGTCATTCGTCAATACATAAAACAAATTTGAAACTGAATACTAGATTTTCACCAAACAACAACGTTATGATCGGTCGTTGTTTTACCAAAGCTATTTAAATCGACCTCGGTTAAATGAAAAAGTAGGTCACGGAGGCAGAAAAAATATTTAAGAAAGCAACTTTCGAAAAATCTTCTCGTCTGATGCTACCAACAAAACGCTAGTGTTTAGTGTTTGTGTGACGGTGCCAAAATGTCGCAGAGTACTATACCATCGTGTATTTATATTTTTCTAGTCGGTGAAATCATGAATAGTATGATGTTTACATTGGAAAAAAAACTGTCGTTCTTTTGCAAGGGAGCATTAGTGCTGTGCTATCTTTCATTACCGCTGGTCAACAGCTTACACAAAACCGTTGCTGTTATTTCCCCAGGTTACGATATTCTAGGACTGTGTCCGTCTCTCAGAAAAATTGATAAAAATATTTAATCTAAAAGCATATATAGGTGATATGTGCCAGCATAGTAACACAAACTGTTAAGTTAATATTTGATTGTTGTTGTTGTATAAAATGGTAAAAAACGATAGTGTCTAGTGTAAGTTGATGTTTGCGTACAAAAAACGATGTTGCGTACTGCCATTTTGTAATTTCCAAACTAGCCACAAACTAAAAACACGTTTATTGATAACAGAGAGAGAGGGAGTTTTTTATGGTACATTTAAACTTATATGCTAATTTAATGCGTCAAGAAGCAAAACAGTAAATCACATTCTCTGTTATGCTATATTTAAATGATTTGTTAACGAAAGCGACCTAACCAGAAAAAAGTTTTTTTTCTAAATGTTTGTTGCGTCTTAGTGTTCTATGTGTTTTTGTGTTGACATGTTTTGCGTGCTGGTTTTTGTACGGGCCATTATGTCGTTGTGTCCTTAAACAAGACACATCTACATTGTTTACAACATTCTTTCTTTGAATATCTCTTCAATTATTATATTATTTATTGTAAGAGAGAAAGTGTTACAGGTAATTTAGATATATGTGAACCAGAAAACTCAAGTTAGTTTCCCTTTATGTACGTTTACTAATTATACTAACGTTTACAACGAACTACATGCAACAACATGGATACGTGTTAACAAGCTTACACCTTACCATGTACGATATTGATAATGAGATAAGCAATTATGGAACAGATCAGTAATAGCAGCTGGAGTTGTATTGAAAGGTGTCAAATAGTGATACATACACGTGTTCTATGCCAGCCGTTTAGCTGTTAAGATGGTAAGGATGCAACTATTAAGTTAGTATGTTATTATATTCACGATACAGATACACGTGCGCGTCTGAGTGGAATGGTGTGTATGTAATGTATTAGTATGATATCATACTTTTTCTATAATAGATAAAGGAACACGGGCGCGTCTGAGTGGAATGGTGATCAACGGCTCTTTCAGTGAAGCCGACGGCGAGGAAGTGTTGTTCCGTGATACGTCAACTATAGACGACTGTTCAGGAAAATATACAAACACAGATTACATTATTTGTCTAGACATAATAAATATAACTGTCTCCAACAATCAATCACTGCAATTTGTAAAGATTTCTACAACCGACTACCTCATGCTATGTGAGGTTGAGGTTTACGCAGGTAACGATACCCTCGTTTGCCCTTTTGGTTTGCATATATAAACAAAGCTGTTGAGATATTTACTAATATAATAGTATAACATTGTTTTAGTATTCTTACATGTGAAACACATTAAGGTATTCCGATATTTTAAAAACCGTCAAACAGAGTTAACTTGCATGACAAAACAAACACATGCATTCATGTTATTTCTTAGAGGTTTGCAGATTGCCTGAAGTGTCAAATGGGTCTGTTCCGAACACCTTGAAGGATCTTTATAAGCCACAAGATGCGTTAAATGTAACCTGCAGTGCAGGATATGCACCAAGCAGTATCTTAACGATATGCCAATCAGACAGAACATGGACACCGGAACCAATATGCACATATGTTTCCTGTGCGATGCCGATACTACAAAACGGCTACTATACCATTGACGGAATCCAAAATGAAACTGCACAACAGTATGGATCTAAAATTAATCCAACCTGTTCTCAGTCAGGCTACACACCGTCGCCTTTTATAGCGCGGACATGTCAGGAAAGTGGAACGTGGTCTGGATTAAATCCAAAATGCATTCCAAAAATCACATGCAACAGTCTACCTTCCGTTGGAAACGGCAGTTATCACGCTGGTTTTATTGAGTCCACTTACCGTTTAAATCAAACAATAACGCTCATTTGTGACGCTGGATAGTATATGTATGGCTCAAGTGCTACTCGCTCTTGTATCAGTAACGACACATGGAGTACGAACAATCATACATGCGTAGGAATAACCTGTAACGACACAAGTGATGTACGGCATGCATCTATCACCGGGTATCCAGATATTGGCTTCGCTGACGTCGGTACTGTTACATTTAATTCAACATTCTTCCATCTCCAGGAGGGTTCTATTGAGGTGAATTGTTCGGCAGATAGCAAACTATCCTGGATTAACACACCAGCGTTTGGTAGATTACGAATGTAGGAATTATTAAACATTATATGTATTTAACTATATGACATAATGAACCGTGCTGGTAGTAAATATCATTGCTCTGGAAATACCCAGCTTCTATTAAACACCGTCGGTTAGGTTTATTGCACATATTTTTTTTTACTTATTTGTATTGCAGTGCATGTCTGTCCTGTGTCACAAATTGACAATGGCAAAAGCAACTCCAGTACCTGTACAACACCAGACAAATGTCAAGTTGGAACGACACTGCTGTATTCTTGTGAGTTGGGCTATAATATATCGTCACCCACAACTGTGTGTCTTGGAGACCACACGTGGAGCAGAACACCGACATGTGTAAAAGGTAAATAAGGCAGTTCGTTTATTTCTTTAAATTTCTGTTTAAACAAAACCACCCAGCTAGTTTCAGAATATGTACAAGACATGGATCTTTATTTACAATCACATGTAGTGTATTTGGACTTCAATCAAGTCATCATAAATAACGTTTTTGTTTGCTGTACACACACGTCTTTAGCATAACAATTATGCTTATGCATGTACCAATGCAACAAACGTAGTACTACACCTATACTGCAAATAATACATACTTAAACAATGGTTATTCCGTTATAAACGTGTTTGCTTTATTCAAAACGGTGTATTTTAATTTTCGACTGTTTTATTTTACGTAGATGATTCAGCAAACACAAGTACACTACTAATGGCAGGGGGTATTGGTGGAGGATCTGCCGCCGTTATTGCGGTCATCGGCGTTGTTGTCTGCATTGTCCTTCGGTAATTACATGTTTGCAGTAAACTAAAACATGTGTGTATACATAATATATAATAAATGCAAGGTCATGTATTACGGTGCTGAAAGGCAAATGAGCAATGCTTTTAAAATTCCAAAAACTGGCATGCATGGGTTTATAATTAAAACACTCATACAATAAACAACATTGAATTTACTTTGGTACAAATATCAAACATCAAAAGGCCAAAAATCATGTTAAACACCGATAAACATTTAATATTGTTTGAAATTTTGGTGTTTAAAACGCAGGAAATTACAAGCATTTTCCGCGTCGAAGTACTTTTATTTAACGTATGTATCTTAAAAACATATCACATCGATACGAAGAAGACACTATATTTTATGTAAAACTGAATACAATTATGCGTTTTTGTTTCATGTTTTTCAGTTATTCATAGAGAAATATCAAGCAAATACCGCGCTTGAATAATTCCCTTATCTTTCTGACAGTACTTGAAAAAAGCGTTGTGGTTAAATTTAATCTATACCTTCGTTATTGTTTCATACAAAATATTTAAAAAACAATTTATCCGAATAAGTAAAACAAAAAATAATAAAAAAGAACAAAATAAAACACCACGGTTGATTTAAGTACGGTTGTGTTTCGTTCAGCAGTATTCATCATTTTAGTATATCTACATTTATTATTATCAGTGCAAGGCAGTAAGCAAAACTACGCGTACGAACTATGTTGTTGTTTTTAAGTGTGTAATTTAATAGTTATCTTAAATGATTCGTTTGTTTTAAATTAAGATCTACTTTGAGTGATAATCCTCTTTTAGGTGGTGGTTAGTTGGTTGAATGGTTTGAGGCGGGGATTTTGTAGTCCGTAAATATTTATACTACAAACATTAATTGAAGCATAACATAAAAAGAAATAGTGTTCATTTCTGGTAGTATACATATTTTTTATTTCTATAAGAATGCATTGTCCGTTAAACTAAATGTTTACATATATGTGAAGCTATTTTATAAGATGTTTTAACACTTCAAAATATTACGGACAGACGAAGAAAGGCTACCAAACGGCGAACTGAGCAACCCGTGTCACTTGGTGGACAGCCTGTATCTTACGTTGCTGATACGCAGGAATCTAACCCTGACGAAGAAGTGGTTCCATCAACAAGTGGTCAGTTTATCAAACATTGCAGAAAAAATATATCATATTAGAATCCCAATTTCAAGTATTAAAAACGTATCACTACAGTTTCTTAAGCGATATTTCAATAACATTTAATTTCATTATAATGAGTATATTATATTTTTTTGTTTTTATTTTTATAAAACATACCCGGTACTTCAATGTACCAAGCTCGCACACGGAATGTTTTCAGGTAACGCATATTCTAATATATTCCCAAGTACATCTAAACACGACTCACCCGACCGGTGCTATTACAACTTTGACGAAAGCAAGCTGACACCGGATACGGCCATCTCAGTGGAGGATCTACCAGATGTTGTCTTACAACCTGAATTCAGAGAGGAACTAGATAAACAGTTTGACGTTAGCATTTTACGAATTAAAGATTTTATGAACATGGTGTTAATCGTTTTCCATCAGATTACTTTTAAAACAAAAGTTATAACTGTAACGGATATACCTAGGCTTGTTCGTTATTTTTAAATTAAACATGTGTGAAAGATTATAGACGCAAACTGTAGCCACAATAAAAATGTTAATGTATTATTCTAAAATACGGATTATCTTTGAATAGCGATTCCAACCAGGCCTTACCAAGCCTTACACCGAGGCATTGAGACATCGAAACAGAGAACTGAACAGATACAAGAAAATGTACCCCTGTAAGCTTAACTTTATCTTTGACCTAGCTTTTGTTTTATACAAAATACAGAATCCATTAATCGCCATTGCGTTGCTTCACTGGCGTATCGTTTTCAAACTGTCGAAAGAAAAGTTAAACATTTACAAGGTTTAAGATGTTAATATTAAACTTTTCAGTCTAGTGTAGTAAGTACAGCGGTTTTCAACCTCGGATACCCAGGGGTGATTCCGCACACTACATCAACCCCTGGGACAATTAGCTAGAAAAGCTTTGAATCTGCCACCGAAAATCGATACGAAGCGTTATAGCGTGCGGTCCAATCAG
>Ga0224511_10001252_pt1 | contig 14897 bp, 9 predicted proteins | sample SF_May12_sed_USG_2_FD_169988 | JGI IMG/M metagenome (GOLD analysis project Ga0224511, IMG submission 169988) | Sediment microbial communities from San Francisco Bay, California, United States - SF_May12_sed_USGS_8_1 | ecosystem: Environmental > Aquatic > Marine > Sediment | place: USA...
GCGGATTTACACCATGCGTGCCAGGCCTCTGCCCATGAACGCTGCCGACGCCTTGCTTCAGCGCCTGTCAATCCTTCGTTAAGACAGGCCTATAAACACGTGATCGGCCGAGCCCGTGACATCAGTCAGGCACGTCCCGAGTTGGGTCATGTGACGAATGCCGCGGCTTTCATTGGTCGGCGCGCCAACACCCGGGGAGCCTTTTTTGACCGGCGTATGTTTTTGATTTCCTATGATCCCACCATTGATGCTGACGGCAAGATTGTGGAATCCATTTTATTGGCCGCCGGTCCCGTAGGCGCAGGCATTAATCTGGAATACTATTTTTCCACCATTGATAATAACAACTATGGCTGCGGCACCAAGATTGTGCACAACGTAACCGGCATGTTTGGTGTAATGGAGGGGACCAGTTCCGACTTGCGCACCGGCCTGCCAAAACAAATGGTTGAGATCCACGAAGCCATGCGCCTGTTTGTGATTGTGGAAGCCCATACCGAAACACTCACAGCGATCTACCAACGACAACCGGAGCTGCAGCGGCTCATTGGTAACGGCTGGATACTGGTTGCTGCCATGAATCCTGGAACGGGCGCCTTATCAATATTCACAGCGGACAAAGGCTTTGTTCCCTGGCAGCAACCCAGAACGGCATTACCTGAAGTCGCGCATTCGCGAGACTGGTATAAAAGACACAGCGGTCCGCTAGCACCGGTACTGATACGCCAGGAGGCAAGCCATGGCTAGTTGGATATGGCTGGTTCCGCTACTACCACTGACCGCTGCTTTCGTAATCGGTATCGGTTACATCACCGGATTCAATCGCGGTGAAAAAGGGGAAAACCAAACCAGTTTTCTGGCCGTAGGCGCCAGCGCCGCATCCTTGTTGATAATGCTCACCCTGGATGTTCTGGCGCTTACGCACGAACAGGAGGAACACGTGGTACTGGGCAACTGGCTACGTAGCGGTGATTACCTGATTGACATCAGCTTCATGCTAGACAGACTCAGTCTTGCTTTTGGTTCACTGGTTGCCTTGATCTCATTTTTAACAACAAAATTCTCAGTCAACTACCTACACAGGGAAGCCGGTTATCAGCGCTTCTTTATTATCCTGAGTTTGTTTAATGGCGCCATGTTACTGATAGTGCTCGCAGGCAATGCCGCATTAACCTTCGTGGGCTGGGAATTAGCCGGCGTTTCATCCTATTTACTCATCGCATACGCCTATGATCGTAATACTGCAACAATTAATGCTAATCGCGCCTTTATTACCAACCGCATAGGCGATGCCGGGTTTATTCTGGGATTGTTTTTATGTTTTCTGTGGTTGGGAAATACCGAGTGGACCACGTTACAGGAAGCAGGACCGACACTGTCGGTCCTAACTGCCGACATTATTATAGTGTCGTTTCTATTAGCGGCCCTGACCAAATCGGCACTGGTTCCCTTTAGCGGCTGGATCGCCCGGGCGCTGGAAGGCCCGACACCTTCCAGTAGTATTTTTTACGGCTCTCTCATGATTCACGCTGGCGTCTATTTACTGTTGCGACTGCAGCCGGTACTGGAACAAACACCGGTATTCATGGTTGCACTGGTGGTTATTGGCCTGGTAACGGCATTGTATGGCTACCTGACCGGTTTGGTGCAAACCGATGTCAAATCGGCGCTGATTTTCTCAACTAATGCCCAGGTGGGGTTGATGTTTATGGAAATTGGTCTGGGTCTTTTTTCTCTGGCAACCCTGCACATGCTTTTCCATGCCGCCTGGCGTGCTTATCAATTTCTGCACGCGCCCATGTTGATGCACGCCGTCAGCCGTCCTGCCCGAAAGGCGCCAAAGTGGCTGATCGGTAACCAGAGGTTATACAACGCCGCCATACAACGTTTTTGGCTGGACTCTCTGGGTGATGGTTTTCTGGTGAGGCCGGTTAAACTGCTGGCATGTGAACTGATTATATTTGACGAGCGTGTCGTCAATCGCCTGGTAGGTCTTCCAGGTCGAGCCAGCGCCATATCCAGCGTCGCCGAATGGGAACAGCGCAAAGCAGGCAGCATTAAATTGCCTGACGGTGACGTCGGGCGCGGTGCAGGCGCAATCGGTAAATTCATGGAATGGGTCGCCACGCGTTTTCAATGGTTTGAAGAACACCTTGTACTGAAAGGCAGCGGCGAAGGTTTGCTGTCACTATTACGACATATCGGTAGCTATCTGCTGATTATCGAACAACTACTAAGTCAACCACGCTACCTGTGGCTCATGATTCTTGTGACATTTGCGGTGGTCATTTGATGAATACAGTGATGACATTATCTGAAATCGCCTGGACCACACATAGCGCCTATCCTTTATTAGCCCTGTTACAGTTGGTGCCTCTGGCCGGAGCACTACTTATCCGCACCGCCATCCGCCGTGATGGCATTGCCATTGCCCTGGCTATGATATTTTCCCTGGCAGAATTGGCTCTGGCTATTTTTCTTTATAAGGAATTTGATGCACAAAATTCCGCATTTCAGTTTGCGGAGCGGGTTCAGATTGCCGGCCCAATGGTATATCACGCTGGCGTAGACGGTGTCAGCGTTCTGTTTATTTTATTAACGGCCCTGTTGTCTCTGATAATTTCCATCTACGGGCCGGTACGCGGCCTGGGGCCAGGTCGCTTTTTTCTTCCTGCCGTACTGACGGTTGAAGCAACACTCATGAGTCTTTTTGTGACGCTGGATATGCTTTGGTTCGCACTCATGTCCATTTTACAGCTAAGCATTATAGGTCACATGCTCTGGCGCTGGGGCACATCACCGGAAAAAGATTTGGCGGTAAAACGTTTCTTCCAGTTTATGAGTACCGGCATTGTCATGTTTATGATCAGCGTCATGATGGTTGGCTGGGGACATTCCCACGTTACGGAGAGCCGTTGGACCTTTGACCTGCTCGAGCTTGTCAATTCGCCCGGCGTCGGCGACATTCAATCAGTCGTTTTCTTTTTAATGTTCTATGGTCTGGCGGTGCGCACACCACTGTTTCCTTTGCATGGATGGTTACCGCTGGCGGCCGAACACGGCAATATTGCCGTAGCACCGGTATTTCTATTGGGATTAAAAGTAGGTATTTATGGAATGCTGCGCTTCTTGTTTCCTTTGCTACCGGAAGCAGTGAGCTACTGGCATCCCTATGTCGTAACCTTTGCCGTTGCCGGTATTTTTTATGCCGCACTACTGGCCATGTTGCAAAACAATATGCGCCGGTTGCTCGCGTTTGCCGTAGTCAGTCATACCAGCATACTGGTGATCGGGCTGTTCAGTCTCAATCATATCGCCTTCCAGGGCAGTGTCATGCTGTCGGTAAATTTTGGTCTGGGTATTTCCGCGCTAATGATGATGACCGGCCTTGTGTTTCGGCGAACGCGTACAGCGCTACTGCCACAATTAGGCGGGCTGTTTGATCATATTCCGTTAATTGGTATCACGTTTCTGGTGGCTAGTTTATCTATCGTCGGCATGCCCGGTACACCCGGGTTCGATGCTGCCCACCTGGTGTTGGAGGGCGCCATTGAAAGCTTTGGCACCCTGGTCACCATCGCCGCCGCCGTCGGCAACGTGGTTGCCGCCGGCTTTTTGTTATCGGCCTTTCAGAGAGCGTTTCTGGCACAGCGGGAACAAGGCACAACCAGTCCTGTCGCACCCATGACGATGATGGAGCGTTTTATTGCGCTGGCGGTACTTGGTGTATTACTGGGAACCGGCTTTTACATGGAACCATGGCTAACACTGATTGACGGTACTCTTAAAGGACTGGGCGACCACTACCATCTTTTGCTGGATAAACAATTAAAGCCATGACTGACTCTCTACCACTACTAAGTTTACTGATTGTCACCCTCCCTCTGGGTGCGACATTGATTTGGTTACTACCCGGGCAACACAATGCCCGCTGGGTTGCGCTGATCACGGCTTTGGTGGATCTTGGTTTGTCACTCATGGTATTAGCCAAATTTGACCCGGCTGCGACAGGATTTCAGTTGATCGAACGCGCTCACTGGATCCCAACTCTCAACGTGCAATACCTTATGGGTGTCGACGGTTTGTCGGTATTATTTCTACCCCTTACAGTAATTCTGTTTATCGGCGTTATTCTGGCCTCCTGGAACAGTTCACGCATCATGCCGCGGCTGTACTTTAGTTTGCTGTTGTTACTGGAAAGCACTACGTTGGGGATTTTCTGTGCCCTGGACACCATGTTATTTTTCTTTTTCTGGGAATTGACGCTGATCCCGCTGTATTTCCTGGTGGCCTTCTGGGGCATTGGCGCCAATCGGCGCTATGCTGCAGTCAAGTACACGCTATTTATGCTGGTTGGTGGTGTACCATTACTGTTCGGCTTTCTGTTGCTGGCATTTAATCATGCAGACATTGTCAAGGCAGCTATCCCTGCCGGTCTCACTTTCGATTATATGGTGTTAACACAAACGCCGCTGGCCGGAACAAAACAAACGGTTATTTTTCTTTTATTACTTGCCGGTTTTGCTTTCAAGACACCCGTGTTCCCGTTTCATACCTGGTTGCCGGTCACTGCGTCCGAGGGGCCGCCGTCCGTGGTTGCCTTGATCACCGGGTTAAAGTTAGGCGCCTATGGCTTGATTCGGTTTGTGATCCCGTTGGCACCGGAAGCCGCACAGTCTTTTCACTGGTTGTTGGCAGGGCTTGGGTGCATTGCGGTTCTCTATGGAGCAGTGGCAGCCATGGCCCAGACTAACCTCAGGCACATGCTGGCCTTTTCCAGCATCAGTCATGTGGGTCTGGTAGTGATGGGCATCGCCTCATTTAGTCTTCAAGGGATTCAAGGCGCAGTATTTCAGTTATTGAACTTTACATTAATAGCCGGCGGCTTATTCCTGCTCACCGGCATGTTACAGCATCGAACAGGATCCACGGATATTGCCAGCCTGGGAGGTGTCGCCAAAAATGCGCCAATGCTTGCAACTTTTTTTCTATTGTTTGGATTGGCATCCTTGGGTGTACCCGGTACATCAGGGTTCCCTGCGGAGTTTTTGATTGTAGTCAGCGTCCTAAATACTCACACCGGCGCTGGACTAGCGGCACTGGCCGCCATGATATTGGCCGCCTCCTACTTTTTGACACTTTATCGCGGTGTCTTTTTCGGACCCGTGAGAAATGCCGTAGTAGGCAGCATGCTTGATTTGCGCCGTCGTGAATTATTTATTGCAACAATCTTCGGCATAGTGATTCTCATTGCCGGATTTTATCCGGCTGCAGTGCTAAACGTTACACAAAACGCAAGCAAGGCATGGATGGCCCATATCGGCCCGGTGGCAAAATAATATATCCGTGGAAGATGGGGGTCAGATCGCTCTCTGACTATTACTTGTTAACAATACCAGTCAACCACCTCTGAAGCTACTCGGTAATATTCTCATCTTTTAATTACGTTTTTTGTAATGACTGCCAGGTGGAAAATCGCAATGCATGCAGCAGAGCAAGCTGCGGTAGTTCTTTGATCCCATGCCCCAACCATGTCGTCACTCACCACATCGAGGTAGTTTTCTGATTGTTTTCTAGAACACCACGTTCAACATAGTGACTGCAACAATTAAAAACAGAATGGTCATAATACCGCCAGCGCGCATAAAATCCGGAACCCGGTAACCGGCAGGGCCCATGATTAATGCGTTGACCTGATGCGTCGGGATGAGAAATGAATTGGACGTGGCGATGGCTACAGTTAGCGCAAACACTGCCGGGTTGGCGCCAGCGCCCAGGGCGATATTCACTGCCAAAGGCACAAGCAATACCGTGGCTCCGACATTTGACATTACCAGAGTAAAGAAAGTGGCCAACGCAGCGACTGCCAACTGAATAACCCAGATCGGCATCCCCCCCACTACACTCAATGTTTGTTGTGCGATCCAGGCAGCGGTGCCGGATTTTTCCACTGCCAACCCCAGAGGTATTAGCGATGCCAACAGGAACACGGTTTTCCAGCTCACAGCCTTGTAAGCCTCATCCATATTCAACACGCCGGTTAGAATCATACCGATCGCGCCGACCAACAAAGATACCGATAATCGTAAGTCTGAGAACAACACTAAACACAAAGTAATAACAAAAAATACCAACGCATGATAGATCTTCTGTGGCCTCAGCTCTTCGTGCGGATATTCGGTGGTCACTATTACAAAGTCGCGATCCTTTTCCAGCCGAGCCAAATCTTCCCAAGTTATGTGTACAACCAGTACGTCACCGACTTCAAACTTTTCATCTCGGACATCTGTCTCGGATTCATAATTGAATATCTCGTCGCCACGATGGATGGCTAACAAGGATGCGCCGTATTTCTTGCGCATCCAGATTTCACGGGCACTTTTTTCTACCAGACTGGAACCGGGTGCGATCACTAGCTCAGCAATACCCGCTTTAACATGAGACAATGAATCGGAAAATACATCGAGTTGCGGCAAGATTTGTAATCGAAGTTTTTCCGCAATAGGACCGATCATTGTATCGGAACTCAGTACCCCCAGTATTGTTCCGGCACCTATTGCGGTTTGTCGGTCCACGCTGTTAGCACCCAAACGCACACCGTCACCTTTGTCCACAGCAATCACGCGCACTCCGTTATATTTTTCCAGTTGATCCACGCTCATTCCCACCACTGGACTGGCCTGCGGTACCACGACTTCAAATAAATAAAAGGCCTGAAACCCGTATGTGCGCTTAAAATAGTCCATAGTATCGCCGCCTTCCGTGAGCTTGCTTTGGGTAAGGGGCAAAACGAACCTCCCGGCAACAACGAAATAGACAATACCCGTAGCAAGCAAGGCGATACCGATAGGTGTTACCGAAAACAGATGGAATACCGCCATTTTTTTATCTGCAGGCAAGGCATGGTTGGAGTTCAGAATAAGATCGTTGAGCAGAATCAGAGGGCTGGAACCGACCATAGATATTGTACCGCCAAGAATGGCGCAAAAACCCATTGGCATTAGCAGGCGCGAAAGGGGTAAGCCGGTGCGCGCGGAGATTCGACTGACCACCGGCAGGAACAAGGCGGCGGCGCCAACATTCTGCATGAAGCTGGATATCACCCCGACAGTACCGGAAATCAGAGGAATAATACGTTTCTCCGTAGTACCGCCAATACGCATGATGGTTGCCGCTACCTGACTCATAATACCGGTTTTGTCCAAACCGGCACCAATAATCATCACCGCGATAATGGACATCACAGCATTACTGGAAAAACCATTAAACAAGAGCGCATTGTCTACTAGTCCTTTTTCCAGACCCATCAATGGCGCCACCAGGCTACTCAATCCTAGCAACACCATAATACTGACAGCGGCCACGTCCACACCTACGACCTCAAAGGCAAACAGATAAACCGTCAATACCAAAATAGCGCTGACCCATCCCACTTCCGTGCTGGGCGCCACCTTACCCAAATAAACGGCCAGGCCAAAAAACATAGCGAATGCAATCACTCGCTTGACGAGTTTTTTTCTTCTCAAAATACTCACAAGAACAGACTCCAGAAAACTACGGATGTTGCAGGTTTAGAAGGAGGCGGATGTTAACAACCGGAGTTAGTCACCTCAACCTGGGTATATTCTCTTTGGGAATATATCGGCCTTGAGTTATACGTTAGGGAATATAGAACGAAAAAATAACGCTGAGTGACTAACATATTTTACTTGGGTTTAATGACTCCCCCTGTACGGCGCAATCGAAACAAACCGTTAATACCGCTATCACTGGTAAAATACAGCGCACCATCCGGACCGACGGCGACACCCGCAGGCCTGGCCCAGCGATCACCATCGGCTGACTGAAATCCTGTTACCAGATCATCGACGCGAACCGCTTTTTCGCCGTCAAAACGCACAGCAACAATTTTCGGGTGTCTCCGTGTCGAGGCATCACCCAGATATCGGCCACCGGGCTTGGTACCCCAGGAACCATGCAGGGCGACAACTGCATCCATTTCCAGCTGTGTATCCATGGCTCCCTTGGGAACAAACGCAACACCCAGCGGGGCATTGCGTGCAGGAAACGTCACCACGGGCAGTGTTACATCTCTTATAGGCCTCGGTGGCCTGGTAAAGATACAGCTATCCCATACCAGTTGTTTGCCATCAAACTGATACCATGGCATGCCATGAAAGGAACCGGGGTCAATACGGCTGAAATATTCAGGTGGCTGATCATAACCGAGGTGGTCGGGGCCATTATTGCTGGCATACATGACTTTTGTCTGCGGATGCCAGGCGAACCCCACCGGATTACGCAAGCCGGAACCGTAGCTACGCCATTGCGGCTCCGTGCCTGTTTCATCCAGTACCAGCACACCACCGCGCCGATCATAAAACGGGTAGGGCTCACCAAGATACTGATCACTGCAATTTCCGCTAATACCAAGACTGACGTACACCTTTCCGTCAGGACCCACTGCCACCGTTCGGCTGTTGTGCCCACCACCTCCTGGCAATGCGGCCATTAGCGTAAGGTTATCGTGCGAAAGCCTAGGCTGTTCCGGTTGGTACGGTGCCTGATAGACGCCATCGGTTTGAGCAATAAGAATCCTGCCCTGACGAAACGCAATGCTATGGGGATAGTTGTCCAGATTAATCAATGTCCGAGGGCGGTTATAGGGAGGCGTCAAACGATATACCTCACCGGAACGTGAACCAACAAACAAATCTCCATTGGCGGCAAAGGTTGGCAAACGGGGCTTGTTCAGTTTGTCAGTCAACAACTCCAGCTGATATCCAGCGGGCACGCGCACAGACAATGACTTTCCCCGGTAGACCAATATCTGGACCTGGTAGCTCAAAACTTCGGTTGACGCCGGCAACAGTATGGGAAACAGCAAACTCGCCACACCGAATAACAATATCCAGAAAACCCTGTTGAGCAATAAATCTGATGCAATCATGTCGTATACGTAATTCTAATTTAGTCGCCCCTGATCCACCAACCAATAGAAGCGGTATGGCGGAATAACCAGTTGATTTTTGAACATGACCGGACTCTCACCGGAATAAAGATCCGTTATCTGACCATACTGATTGAATGCGACACGGCTTAGATCGTTGAGATTGAGGTACTGAGGCGATGAATCAAAATTCGCCACCACCAGAACATGGCCCTGAGTCGCGAGGTTAAAACGCGAGAATACGAACAAGTGAGGATTACCAACATCGTGCAATTCACGATTATTGAAATCCGCAAAGGAAGCGATCTCCTTGCGTACTGCGATCATTCGCTTTAATGCACTAAACAGGCGTTGCTCAACAGTGCCTGTCTTGTTTCTTGCTTCCGCCTTCTGCCAATCAATAACAGTGCGATGCGCCCAGCGGCTATCATTGGATTTTGATTTATCGCCCTGAAAGGAATAATCATTTGTTGTACCGATTTCATCACCATAATACAGAAGCGGTATGCCTCCAAAGGACATTATCATGCTATGCAACAGTAGAATATGTTGTATCGCTTGATCAATGAGAACGGGATCGTTGACTTCCAGAGCACTTTCAAGCCCCACTAACGACGCCAATGCCCCTGATATTCTGGCATCACCTGTTTTTTCGTTATGACCGAACACTAACCCGCGTGCCGGTGAGTCTTTGAATTTCCCTGTATAGTAATCCACAAGAAACCGCCGGTGAGATGATGGCGCATACCCTACCGCCTCAATATCCATGTCATCAAACCCGAGACCAATGTCATCATGACATCGGATATAATTCAGCCAGGTGGCGCGCTCCAGTTTGTCAGGAAGGCTTCGAATGCCCTGATACAGCAATTTCGTGTTTTTTGTCGCTACCGCGTCCCACAGCAACGCCATATAAGTGGCGTTATAGGCAATTTCACATTCCTTGGCATTAATGGCGTCCTCGCCAAAGTATTTAATAATTTCGACAGGGGCGACAATAGCTTCTGCAATAAACAATACGCCTGGCGCTGTTACCTGACAACAGTCTTTCATCAACTGCAGTATAAGATGTGCTTCTCTCTCATTCTGACAACTACTGCCTATTTTTTTCCACAAAAAGGCCACCGCATCAAGCCGAATAATATCAGCGCCATGATTGGCCCAGAACAGGATAATATCCAGCATCTCTATAAAAACTTCTGGATTACTGTAATTGAGATCCCACTGATAGTGATTAAATACCGTCATGACCCATTTTTTAGCTTCCTCATCCCAGGTAAAATTGCCCGGCGAGGTTTCGGGAAAAATCTCCGGCATTGACTGCTCAAACATGTCCGGCAGCTCCCGACCATCAAACATGTAATAATAATCTTGATAGCGCTTCTCTCCCTTTCGTGCCTTTTGCGCCCACTCGTTTTCATTCGAGGTATGATTCAATACCACATCCAGCACCAACAGCATGTCACGCTTTTCCATATCATTGGCTAACGCGTCCAGATCCTCTATGGTCCCTACTCGGGGATCGACATGGCGAAAATTACTCACGGCATACCCACCATCACTTTCCCCTTTGGGGCATTCAAGAATGGGCATAACATGAACCAGATTGATGCCTAATTCCTGCAGATAAGGCAACCTGGACTGTATGCCCTTCAGATCACCGGCAAAGCCGTCGCTGTACAACGCCATACCCACCCATTTTTGATGAAGAAACCAGTTGTGGTCTTTTTCCCGTTCGATATCGACCTTCTTTAGTTTGTCAGATCGATTGATATATTGCCGGGCCATGGTTTCCACCAGGCGGTGCGTCTGTTCACAGAAATCCTCGCGCTTACCGTATAGAAGGTGGAATAATGAATAGATACTATAAAAGTTCGCGCCCAGACGAGTATAAAAATGACGCAAGTCTTCTCGCTTAATCTCCGGATTAAGCGTTGTCATAATGTCGTTCAATAATGAAAAAGATACTTGCTCGTACATGATTCTCTAATCTTTCCAGGACTCAATAAATGTAAGATAAAATTTCCTATCTGATACCGTCGCTCCCCGAACACCGACTATAGCACTGGCAAACTGTTGTGCCCTTTCCAGCACAAGTGCTAACGGCCACTTTCTGATAATTCCAAGCACCACTACGCTACTAAAAGCATCCCCGGCGCCGACAGTATCTACAACCCCTCCTACGGATTCCGGAACTATATGATAACACTCTCCTTCCTTCGTCTTAACAAATGCCCCTTGCTCGCCCTGTGTAACAACAATAAATGCCAGGCTAGCATCGACAAGTAGTCTGTCTGCCTTAGCCTCGGCATCCACTCCTTCTGATACCATTATGGAAAGCTCGTATTCGTTCAGCTTCAGCCAACGGCTGTTATTGATTACTTCTGTAACGGTATCGTGATGCCACCAGGGCGAACGCAGATTGATATCTGTAAAAGCCGGAACAGTCGTTGTTTGTCTGATGTGCTTCAGCGCCTCTGCCGATGTATGGCTGCGTAAGGCCAACGTGCCATGATAAACCAGCTCAAGATTGCGTAAGGAAGGCAGTCGATTCTTATCTATAAAATCGTATGCGCGATTTTCGACAATGTCGAACCTGGGCTCGCCATCCTGAAATGTCACGTCAACCGTACCAGTGGCATGCTCGCTATCCTGCTGCACCCCCGACATATCCATACCCCAGCCCTCCATAGCCGTAACAATGTCCTGCCCCAGAGCATCATTGCCCACACTTGAAATAAAAAGCGGATGGGCTCCAAACGACTGCAAATGCCAGGCTACATTAAACGGCGCGCCACCCAAAACAACACTGCCGTCCGGAAATCTGTCAAACAACACCTCACCGAAAATCAAAGGTCGCGTATTAGAGTGCGGCGTGCTCATACCCATCCAACCATTTATCTATCTGAGGAAAAAAGTGACTCACGCCTTCCAGTATTCCAGCACTGTAGTTGCCGTTCATCCCTCTGTATCCGCCTTGGGCGATATAAACTGCTTTAGCGAGTCCCAATACCTCCGATTCCCTTAATGCCATGGCTTTGACATCATCAGGAGTATTAGCCACCAACACAGACTGAATCGGACTAACAAATACCGGGAGATCATTGCCGCTATCCCCGGCAAATACAGTATTACAAAATTCAAAACCCAATAGACTCATCAAAAATTCCAGGGCATGCCGTTTGTTAGCACTGACCGGCAATATATCCAGCAAACCCACATTCTTGAGCTCATCCACGCTCCAGATAAAATTGGCCTGTATGCGCTCGTTCTTTAGCCGTAAATCCATTTGAGATTGCAAAACATTTTTATCCACCTTTAACGACACATAATAACTTAGCTTATAGGAACTCTGTTTATCGGACTCCTGTAAACGTAAATCGCCGATATCCGAAAACAATTTCTGAACATCCGAATGCGTGTTGCCAGACCAGTCCGACGCTATGGCTTGCACCCAGGCGTGGGAAGGCTGCCATTGGCCGCCCTCATGCTTATATAATGCCGTACCCACATCGGTAATCGCCCAATCCGGTTTAGGCAAAGAGTAATCAGTAATCGCTTGCTCTATCAATGCCAGGTGCCGGCCACTAACATAGACCAGGGTTACCTGCGGTAACATTGCCAGCTTTTCGAAATACTTCCGGGCCTCTCGGGATTCAGCCTGAGGACCATTGGGGATCAACGTCCGATCCAGATCCGTGCACAACAGCAAGCGCTTGCTCACTCTCTTGACACCTCACAGGAACCAAAAAAATCATAATGCCGAATCGCTTCCATAATGCCCTCGGCATAGGGCTTATTGGCGAAATAGATCCTTTCAATGTCCTCCAGCCCTGATAATTCCTCGTGATGCCTGTTTGCCACTACTACCGCAAGCGTGTTACCGCGCATCATGTCTTCATCCGCCCCGGAGCCGCCGGCTGCCAGGATACGATCCAGCGGGATATCCCACTGGTCAGCCACCCAACGTAACGCCAGACCTTTTGACGCCCGAACAGGAGTGACATCCAGATACTGGCCAAATGACAACACGACATTGACCGTTTGATCATTTTGCAATAACAGCTGATTTATCTCATGCGCCTCCGGTGCCTTGGACGAATCATAATAATAGCTGAGCTTGAATTTACTCTGTTCCTCTTTCGGCTGCAGGGCAATTCCCGATACATCGCTGAGCACGCGCTGCACTGCCTTGGGATTCCATAAGTGATCGATATGCTCCTCCCAAACTGCATCTTTGGTCAGATCCGGGGCATAGTAGATTTCTGTGCCCAGACTGGTAATAAGAACATGCGGATGAGGCACATTGTAAGCGCGCAACAATTTAAGCGCCGAGTCCAATCTGCGGCCGGTGGCAATACCGAAAGAAGTGCAGCGGCTGTTTCCTTTAATAAGATCGACAAATCGCGCTAGCGACTTTTCATCACCTATCAAGCTCTGGTCCAGATCACTAAAAATTACCCTGTCATGATATAACATGGGACGCCGGGCAACTCGCATTCTGGTTAGAGGTTCACTCTTGTCGATTACGGGCTGTATCACTGACAAATACTTTTCCACGTGCGCCTCCCAGGAATAATGTCGGCGCACACCCTCAAGACCGTTTTTGGCAAACCTTGTCCACTCCCGCTCATTGCTCAAAACCTCGAGCAAGGTGTCGGTTATAGCATTCTTATCCAGGGGATTGATAAGATAACCATTCCTGCAGTTCCCAATGATATCCACCGGACCGCCGTCCTCTGTCGCCACAACCGGCAGACCACAGGCGGCGGCCTCAAGCAGCGTTAGCCCAAATGGTTCAGTCAGCGCCGGATTAACAAATACCCCCCTGCTCCGTGCGGCCAAACGGTAAATCAGTGGCACTTCATCCGCTGAATGATGTTTGGGATAGGCCACACGCCCATAAAGATCGTAGCGATCAACTGCCAGCAGGATATCTGTCATCACTTCCTGAGCACCCGCATCCATATCATGAATATCATCACGGTTCCCTGTAATCAGTACCAGATTCGCCACTTCCTGGAGTGCGGATGACTCGCCATAGGCCTCAACCAACGTGACAATATTTTTCCGCTGATCCGGTCTTGAGAGCGCAAGAATAATTGATTTATCCGGCGTCTTTAGAAATCGTCCCAGCTCCCGGTAAATATTGCTTTTATGCTCGCCACCCGTTGGTGGAAAAAACTTTTCCAGATCCGCCCCTGGCGGCACCACACGCATCTGATCCGGCTGATAATAATCGTACAGCTCATACTGCTGTTCTATTTCCTGATGCGTGCTGGTTATCACGCGCTCGGCAACGCCCAGGGTGGCTTCTTCCGCTTCAATGCGGCGAGACATGTTATAGCGTTGCTCAATAACAGCGCCTTTTACACCGCTCGCCAACAGACGCTTTCGTTTGGTACGGCCCAGTGAGTGGCCGGTATAAATCAGGGGGATGCTTAACTGATGTGAGAGACGGGTACCGACATAACCAGCGTCGGCGTAATGACTGTGTATGACGTCCGGCAAACGTTTCTGGTGACTAATATAATAAAGGGCGTTATCAGCAAAATTATCCAGACTATCCCAAAGCGCTTCCTTCGGCAGGTATCCCGCCTCCCCACAGTCAATACGGATGACATTCGCCTTGTCGGATAAGGGCTCGATTTTCCTGGAGTAGTCCTTGCTTACCTGCTTGCTGACAATGCGCCGGGTCAGTATATCCACCCGGCCCACCCGTGGATGCAAAGCAAGCGCACGGGCCAGTTCTACTACGTATTTAATCTGGCCGCCCGTATCGGCATCACGGCCCAATTCGAGATCCTCGCCCCTGATCAAGCCATGCACGCTTATTAAAACGATATACAACTTATCTGATTGTGATTTCATCCCAGACGATGTGCTGATTCTCTCCCGCGCTATTACTTAAAATACCCCTGAATACTACCACAAAATATTCTCTTAG
>Ga0224511_10001253_pt1 | contig 14891 bp, 4 predicted proteins | sample SF_May12_sed_USG_2_FD_169988 | JGI IMG/M metagenome (GOLD analysis project Ga0224511, IMG submission 169988) | Sediment microbial communities from San Francisco Bay, California, United States - SF_May12_sed_USGS_8_1 | ecosystem: Environmental > Aquatic > Marine > Sediment | place: USA...
ATCTCAAAAACTTAAACTATTAATAAATTTTAAGAGAACTCGTTTTCTTTAACTTTCGGGATTTGTTAGCCATTCACTTAAAACCTAACTATATTCACATGCCAAAGTGCAAACATGGTATAGTGTTATATATTAAGTACTACAAACGTTTATAGGTTTCGGGGAACTGCTTGGATTAATTCTTTATCTGGAGGCGGAGCTAGTGGAAGTTGGTCGCTTATGACAACAGTGGATTTGACTGTTCGGCCGGACACAGGTTTGATAAATCGGTCCCCAACTGCCGACGTTCCTCCTGTCATAGTGATGCTGCAAGGTTGTTCTTATAATCTCCAGCTACCAGGTAATATACCCAACACTGTATTTTACATTCCCCTATACTGACAGTGACCTTGTTCAGTAAATATGTCGTAAAATCGTGAGCTAACAATTTCCTGACAACGCCAATTTAACATGATGTTTAAGTACTCACACGCACACACGCACACACGCACGCACACACATACACATTGTTTGATTATATTGATTGTCAACAGTGGGCGACGTGGATGGAGACACAGTTAGGTGCCGTTGGGCGAACGGCTCTGAAGAGTGTGCTGCGGTTTGTCACGTGTTTCCTGGAGCTGTCTTAGACGAGGTAAATACATACATAAAAATTAATTAGGAAATGTGTCATTAAAAACAACAACTTGTAGCACAAAAGTTTTATAAAATTTAACGGAAGGGAGCAAATATTGCCTGGGACCCATACTTGTTTCAGTTGTTGGTAACTTTTATCGGTTTTTACCAACGCAAGAAACAATTAGAGTGATAAAATTTGCAAATTGACGTTTTGTTGTAAAAACAGAGGCGGTACGAAGTGAAATTACGTGCAAATAATTCCATTTCTGTTGATCAAACGCATTGACTGTTAAGTGGCTTTCTGGATTAAGTTAAATTAAACATTGTATACAATAATAAACTGATGAAATGGAAAGCCCTCAGGAAGCATAGCCTGCACGAGAAAACAGCAGCCACACAATCTTGCCATAAAGGTCAGCAGACACAAGTCTCTAGTCAAACAGGCAACCTTTTTTTTAAACGTGTTCCTTCTTAAAAAAAATAAAGGATGAAATCTTTTTTTTTCGTGTGCATATTAAGTATAAACTCTCAGACAGACGTTTAAAAATTCGCGAGTCTCGGTATTTCAAACATCCGTCTCAACGTTTATACATTTGTACTCAATATGCGCCTGCAAAATTGGAACCAATCCTTATATTCACTATTTTCGCCGTTTATCAATGAGTTTTCGACATCAAATGCATAATTGTTGAAGAAATATTACCATTTATTTATTTATTTATTTATTTATTTATTTATTTATCGCCAGCTTTTCGCACTGGTGCGAACGGTACCGGTGAAGTCTTTTTTACTGGTTAATCGACCTTATTAATGTTCTTCTTTCTCGCGTGACAAACCTCAGCGGGCAATAACAACCGCCAGTTTTGCCTTTAGAAAATAATTAAAGAATGTATACATGCATACTACAAAATCAACCGCACATTTTGGATGAACTGCATAAAATTGGTCTTTGGTTTACTTGACTTCTAAAATATCAGATCTTTTCCCTAAAATGAGACAACGATTATTTTATTGTTGTACAGACACATAATGTGAATTTGGTAAAGTATTTTCATAAAAATACAAAAACGCATGTTTATAAAAATGATTATCCGACCAGAATAATATTGTGAATCATATGTCAAAAAGAATGCCAACAAGCAAATTCATCGAATTGGTATCCCCCGCCAAACAGGTTTTGTTGATTGATGGGAGGGGAAGAAATTTAGGGAAATATGTGAACTGTACATTGCGGCATTTCATAGTTAAGTTTTATAGGTTTAATAACTACTTTAAATTATGTATCTGATTAATAAGCAATTTACAGAAGACCATACTTCACGTATAAAAACAAAGGACAATAACTAAAAAATTAGGAAGTGGAGGGTTATGGTTCTTTTGCAGTGCACTTCCACTCATTAAGGTCTATCTACGTTTGAAGTTTCATGCTTATATCTTTTGTAGTCACTGAGAAACGTTCCACACAAAATTCAAGTATGACAAATAACGAAAGGCAATAACTCTAAAATTAGGAAGTGGAGGGTTATGGTTCTTTTGCAGTGTACTTCCACTCATTAAGGTCTATCTACGTTTGAAGTTTCATGCTTATATCTTTTGTAGTCACTGAGAAACGTTCAACACAAAATTCAGGTATGACAAATAACGAAAGGCAATAACTCTAAAATTAGGAAGTGGAGGGTTATGGTTCTTTTGCAGTGCACTTCCACTCATTAGGGTCTATCTTCGTTTGAAGTTTCATGCTTGTATCTTTTGTAGTCACTGAGATATGTTCCACACAAAATTCAAGTATGCAAAATAACAAAGGGCAATAACTCGTAGGCAGTGGATGGTTATAGTTCTTGTGCACTGGACTTCTCCTCAATGAGATCTATACACCCCTGAAGTTTCATGTTAAAATCTGTAATAGTCTTTGAGATATAGCCCCAACAAGTTTGTTACGGACGGACGGACACCCGAACGGACAAAAAGCCGGACGAAGAAAAAAATACCGCGAAGCATTTGGTAAATTCGTCCAAGAGTATGTATACACTATAGTTGCCGATAAAAATGTTGACTTCCACTTAATGCTTTTGCGTTAAATAATTGATATATCAGACATGTATAATTATATGGTCGTTTTAAAGTTGCTATGTGCGATAAAACAAAAACAAAACTGTTCTGTAGGTGACGCCTTATTAATGGCGCTATTTTTCCACACTAAGTAGGAATGGTATTGTTAGTCATCTAGATAACTTGAAATAGCATTTAACGCGGATCGCTTGGGATTTTCATATTAAAAGGAATCTAGAGATACTTCGTTCGTCATGAGGTAGGGTTATAGATGATATAATAAGCAACGAAACTACTTAAAGTCATTTCTTGATGAGTTTTATGTGAAAAATTAAAATATTCCGTGAATAGAACAAAGGTAAAATATTTTTCTCAAACATCTTCAAATTGGCATTATCGCACGAAGCTGCTATTTGTCTAATATACAAGAATTTTTTTTTTAAAATGTATGTCTTATTTTATAAGATCTAGAATTATTTTTCATACTTCTTCGGAAATAGCAAATGCTATAGCTTAACATTTTTGTCTGATTTGTGTGTGTCAAAAATCCTTAAATACATTATTCCAGAATCTGTGTATGTTGTCGTATAACGCAAACCAGTACGGATATTTTGCCGTCGCTCTCCAAGTAGAAGACTTTGCAAACCCCCAGGACCTCACGCCATTAAGTACCATTCCAGTACAGTTTCTGGTCAGAGTTATTAGCTGTAACAGCTGCACATGTGATCAAGAACCCTCGTTTGTTAGCCCGACACCAAAGCCAAACGCATGTTTTGCACGTGGGGTTGGAGAGCACTTCAATGCCACTTTGACGGCGAAAAGTCACTGGCCGTATGATTCATATTTTAATGCGTTTTTCTTTACGTTAAAGGATTGGTATAAAATAATACTACTGAAGTTGTTTGTCTTCAATATTTTTTCCAAAAGAGAAATATGAAGCAATTAAACTGATTGTGTTGCGAATGTAACAAAATATCAACCTTTTTTTCAGACTCAAGAGTGTTACAACGGTTATGCCTATCGGAATGCAGCGATATGGAGCGTTCGAGACATCGGACGGGATGTGGCATTACATGAGTGTGAACGTTAAATGGACGCCCACTGCAAATGACAGCGGGAGGGACCATGCTCTTTGTTATTATGCTACTGATGCTAATGGGTAAATGATCAAGTATTAAGACCAAGTGTTTGTGCGAGCAAAACAAACACGCCATTGATTTCAATCAGATATTAATCCTTTCGCAATTTGTTTAGTTTGAGAAATTTTGCAAATTCCTGTTACAGACTAAACAGTCCCGTGCGGTGTTTGGCCATCCCTGTTTCCGTGCGGGAGCCCGTTCCTCTCCGAGTGGAGCGATTCGGCCTCTCCAACACCTGGATCATCGTCATTGATCAAGCCGTACGTATCTTAGTATAGGCATATGTTTTTTAATAAATCCTCTCTTTCGTTTACACTTTTTGAAATTTATGGCACTATTCATAATAGAACTCAGTAACATTACAAACTAGTTTGTTCTGTTTTTATTTACCTTGATAAACCTTCACATAGCCTCTATAACTTAATAATCGCAATCAAAATCGCAAAACGGTTATTTGGTTTGGATGGTGATTGGTAAAGAAGAAGATTTATTTACAAAAACAAAAATGTTCACACATGACAAGGACATGTTGGCCCATATTCAGGCTAACTACAAATAACCTAATGGCGTTAATGGTCATTTTATACAGTCCCATGTACATACACATAACATTTCAAGTACGTGTGTTTACTTTATAATTGACAAGTAAATATATTGCATATGCAGCGAACATGTTTAATTTATACCATACCTTGATATGTGAAATTTTATAGATCGTACGCAAAAAACAATCCCAACAGAAACAAATGGGTACCACAACATAGACTGCTATGCCATACACACGTCGACAACAAGAAAGTGTGTTACACGACCAGACCTCAGTGGAATCTCTTTAATACCTCAACATTAATACCTTATGTTAGTTAACCAAACACGGTTCTTCAAAAACTCATTTATGTTTACAGTTCGAACGTCCCGAAAATTCCTCCTATATCCGCGTATACGAGGCGGACACGAACACCTTGCTTCTCAGTATCGATGTAGCCACTTCCTCCGACGTGACATACAACTCAATAAATAGAACAATAATGGTGACGTTCAACTATAATTTCGATATTGATAAGGACTATTACGTTACTATTCCTTCAGGTACTGTTACATATTTGTATTGCATATATATCTACGCCATTATAATGTTCGATTTGTTTTTATTTTAACATACTAATATATTTATAAAATGTTACATAATAAAGTTAAAGTAATTCAAAAGCACTTCAATATATATATTATCGGCATAGCATTTGCATTTAAAGGAAAATCTTCTTGTCTAATGGATTTAAGATTGATATAATCTGAGAAAACTAATCTGAGAAGAAGGGAAGTCCTCAGGAAGTAAAGCTTGCATGGGAAAAATGTTCAAATGTTAACAACATACAACCAATGCTTCCGGATGGGTCAGCTATAACTACACAACAATGTATTCAATAAAACCTTCAGGTAATATCTTATACAGGGCTGGTTAAAGGCCATGTCAGTTGTGGGGCCGTATCTAAGCCGATCAATAGTTCCACATTCTGGAAAATAGAGCTTGGTGAGATTCTTTTAGAAACAGATCACAAAACATGTTAATATTTCTTTTCGTATGAATGAGAAAATTGCAATGTACATCTAAATATTATTTCTAAATATTCATATATCAACATAATAAACGGCTCTTAAAATTTCAAATCGATTTAATTTTTATCTTAAACACTGTGTGTTTGTCAGATTGTGGAAAAGTTGACGTACCAAATGGTCGCGTTGATCCTGCAAACGACACAGCCTACCCTGTACGTGTAACCTACATTTGTGATCCGGGATTCGACCTTGTTGGAAACCCGACACGTATGTGTCAGTCTAATCGAATATGGACAGGCACTAACTCAACATGCGAACCGAGAGGTACACGTTTTATTTTTATGTACAGTTATGCATGTCAGTTTTGCATATAAATTAAACTTTAAAACCATGCGTTGACGATATAGATTGTGGTGAAATTCCAACCCCTGAAAATATGTTTGTTTCAAAAACATGCACGATCTTCAGCACTAAGTATCAAGTTATTTACCACCATGTCTGTGTGCATAAACTTTGAGTCACTTCTGCTACATGTTAATGGAAAGTTCTGTGCGTTACGTAGTATAGCACAGAACGTATGTCTTAACATTAGGGCATGCACAATAGGGGTGATTGTGTATTTGAATGATGGGATATTTATCAGGTGACCAGTGGTCAATTAGGCGGGTAAGAGCGGGAAAAGGCACGAGGGTTCTGTTTGGTGGTCAGTTCTACGCTAGACGGTCGGTTCACATCGTTTCTATTTCAAATTCGAATCGTTGGAAATGCAGTTATTTTGCATTTGCTATGAATTTGTGAAAACGTTGGTCTTATATGATGTTAGAAATAACAAGAATTTGGTTTTGATTAATAGCAGGTCATGTAACGAGTGATTTCATGAAGCTTACATTAGGGTTAGTTCGGGGGTACAGTTTCCCAGAGTTTTTTACATTGGGCAAAGTTCAGTGAGTTTTTATCTCTGGGGTTTTCCCTGGCCTTCGAATTAACTCTCAATGTTAAGGGTTAGTTTCATGTATACGATAATTGTAATGAATGTATGGTTTTGTGCATTTATATGCATTGTATATCAGTAAAGTTTGTAATTAGATATACATATTTATTTTACATGTTATAAAATTGTATATAACAAATACAAGTTGTAAACGCTCCGATGTAAATAAACCGATCGCAAGTCTTGCCCAATGCAAAACAGTGTTGTTGTTTTGTGCTTAGTTGTGTTCAGACTGTTATAGGCAAACGTATATACCATTTATATGATAAATTACAAATTGTAGCCGAACGGAATTGTGTACTATTCCCAAAAGACACGCGGATCCGTAGCTTATTATGGCCCCACCACAAACTGAGGGGGCTTTAATGGATTCGCTTTGTCGCGTCGGGCGTCGGTCGGTCTGTCGGTCCGTCCGTCTCCATTATCGTGTCCGCTCTATAAATCCTACACCAATTGAAGTATTTTGTTCAAACTTGGCTGAAATGTTCACCTCAACAAGGGAATGTGCATCACCCATGTTGCCAATGTGTCCGCTTAAGGTCAAAGTCACACTTGAAGGTCAAATATCAAACAATCAAATATTAGACATGTCGTGTCCGCTCTGTAAGTCCTACACTTATTGAAGGAGTTTCTTTAAACTTGGCTGAAATGTTCACCTCAACAAGGGGATGTGCAGAACCCATGTTGCCCATGTGTCAGCTCAAGGTTGAGGTAACACTTGAAGGTCAAAAATCAAACAGTCAAATATTAGACATTATGTCGTGTCCGCTATGTAAGTCCTACACTAATTTAACGATTTTCTTTAATCTTGGCTCAAATGTTCACCTCAACAAGGGGATGTGCAAAACCTATGTAACCCTTTTGCCGGTTTAAGGTCAAGTTCACACTTGAAGGTAAAAAATATTCTCAAATTTTAACATGTATTTGAATATTTCTGAAACTAGCACAGATATTTGCTTGAAACTTAAAATATATATGACGTATCACAAGTTAGATATGTGGGTCAAGTTTCATAACTCTGTATTGCATTTTGACAAAGTTATGCCCTTTTTAAGTATTTTAATTTGCTTACAATCAATACTAGACAATATGTCAGGTCAGCTCTATAAATTCTATACTAATAGAAGGACTTTCTTCAAACTTGACTCAAATGTTCACCCCAACTGAGCAATGTGCAAAACCCATCTTACCCTTGTTCCAGCTTTGTCAAGGACATTGGTGGGGGTATGAATCGCATTCAGCGATAGTTCTAGTTATAATTGCAATGCCGGTTACACGTTCCACGGTTCAACCACCAGATATTGTCAAGCAAATAATGGAGCCTTCCTAAAACTAATTGTGTACCAATAGGTATATAAGGGGTCACGTGGGTAGGTACACCGCCAGAACAGAACACGTACTCACAAGTCCTCGGAATGTTACGAAAAACAGCTAATAATATCTTAACTTTATAAGTTGAAAGGTTTTAATAATGTTGTTTTGTACAGTTCGGCCCAAATGTAGATGTGTGAATATCGAGCGAAATTTTAATAAATCTTTACTTAGTTATCAGCATATTTGTTCTAGAATGCAGTAGACTCGTGCAGCCTGTCCATGGCCGAGTTGCCGTAAATTGTTTGGCGTACGGATCAAAGGCGAACTACTTCTGTAATCCGGGATATGATCTCATTGGCGCTCACGAGGTCCAGTGTTTGCCCAACAGAACATGGAACCACGAGCCACCAACGTGCAGGATCAAAGGTTAGATAATATTCATTTCCAAATTTAATTAAACTATCATGCAAATGCAACTACAGTGCATGGTACTTAAATAAGACATACATAATGGCGTATAAGTGTACGAATATATGCAAAATATAATTTATGATAAACTTATTGATAATACATGTAGTATGAAGGTAGACACATTGGATTTCAAAAATACCAATGGATACTTAGATAAGTTGATGTATGCACATTGTTATCTGTTTTAAATTATTTTTACAATTGATTTAGATTGTTTGTTCCCGATAAGCCCTGGCAACGGGTTTGTTATCTATAATGATACCACTTACGGCTCAATCTGTCAATATGGCTGTAATCCTGGGTTTACAAATGTCGGACCAAGTGTGTCTTATTGCACCGAAAACGGCATCTGGAGTCATCCTTATACGTTTTGCCAGCGTGAAGGTATTCATTGCCCCAATGAACCATTTCCTACAGTTAAATGCTCCATAGTATGTGCACATATATTTCAAAGCTCGACTAAGTATTAGTTGTTTAACCCTTCTGGACAAAAGGAATATATTATATAGATGCAAATGTGATTTTGTTAAATAATACTTGATTGATAAATCGTGTTATAAGCTATTCAGGGTTTTTTTTTGGTTAAAACACTGTACTGCCCAATTTACTGCTCCATAAACAAAAGAACAAAATGGTCAACTACTATGTGCACAAAACTTCATATAAACTTTTGCATTTAATGTAGTATTTTATGGAACTGTTATAAAATTTTGTACGAAAAATACATATTTGTATATTTTGCCATTTTAATATAATAATATCATTGGAATATGTAAGATATATTAGGGGAAATATTTATCCGAACCCAACATTTTCAGCTGTTTCTACCACAGCTCGTCCACATGTTATTCTCTGCATTCCACTTCCGCCCCCAGCTAACGGCACGATACAGTGTGAGGAACACGCCACGACCCTGTATGTTTGCCAGTATTACCACGAATTACCAAGAATGAACATGCTCAGAGTTTAAATCGAATATAAAACTTGGATATTTAAAAATCAAAATAGTGAGCATGTTTTCTTCAGACATTTATGTGTAATATTCACCTGTTGTCATCGGTAGCTTGGTTCCAATTAATTAATATGAAAATACTTTTTACGTATGATATAATTGACAAAATAAACACCATTGAAAATATTATGATTCCCAGTTAATTCAGCTTACTTCTCTTTAATTATATTTGCATTTCCATGCGCGTTTATGAAACGAAGTACAAGTTATCTAAGGCCTTTAGTAGCTTTATACCAATTAATTAATAGTTAAAGAAAAATGCAGATTGAACACATGAATACTCAGGCTTTAGTTGAAAAACTGCTTATTTAGGTAATTACTCACATATTCAGAGCTTGGTGCAAACCTATTGTTACTTGTTATATAAAAAAATGCACCGAGCGTTCGAATTGCTTTCCAGTCAATATCAGCTCACTTGCCCTTAAACCTATTTGTATATGTGTACAAGTCTATTTCATAGGATTTGTGTTGCGCACTGCAACGACCAGTTTCACTTCGAGACCAACGAACATGTGGTCGTGAAAGTGTGCGACCAATCAACAGGAACGTGGGACTGGGGCGCGCAACTTCCGGCGTGTGTCGCCAACATTACGACCACGTCCCTACCACAGGCACAGAACTTCACACGTACACAAAGTTCTTTTCCTTATAAGTTAATTAACGTAATAATTAGATACAGCATCGAATTAATTTGACTTTTACACAATGTGTACATGTAGATCGATGAATTTTATATCATGTATGTGTATATTGCAAAAACCTACATTGCTTTTATGCTAACTTAACACAGTATTGTCAGATATCTGATGTGTTTTATAACAGCAAAACAGCTGCTTGCTTATTATGATGTATTCACCTTTACAATATTATGTTAACTTTGTTGCTATTATACAAATTCAAATGTAAATGTCTTTTCTCATACTTCTTATTTTCAGGCGGTTGTGTGACATCGGCCGAGGACTGTGCAGGCGTTGCTGATGGTGACTACCAATATTGTGGCCAATGTAACTTCTACGCTTCTTGTGTCGATGTCTACATGTATGTTCGCCCATGCCCACAGACACTCGAGTTTGATGCAATTTCCGGCAGATGCGAATATCAGTCCAGAACATGTCGAAATTAAAAACGAAAGAAAAATCAACAACTTAGTGCTGCATAGTTATCAATGCGTTACAGACTTGTTAAATGGGTTTCATTCCTATTTTAGTATTTAGTATTTCATATTAACTGTTGCTATGTTTTTGCATTTATATTAATATGATATTATGTTATTGAGTTATGCAATGACATATAAGTTGTGACATATATATGCATTATATGAAACGCTTTATGAGTAAACAGTGCCGCAAACTTGAATATTACTGTCTTTTAATGACTTTCAGGCCAAGAGGAGCTTAGCTTGTATAAGTTCTTGAAAAAATAACATTTAAAAATATTTCACTGGTAGCTTTTATGTCATATTTTTATTTATGTTCGAGCTTCACAATGAACTCAACCTAAAACTAGACGAACCCCTATACTAGGCTATAATGTCCTTCATAAAAATGAAATACATGTCGTTTTGACAGAATGTTTTTTAGAACACCATGACAAACTGGCCCGTACAAAAACACACTTAACACAGTACGAAACACACAGAACAACAAAACGTTACTGACATTTAGCATAAACTGTTGTTTTTTAATTTCTGACTTCTGAAGAAACCAGGTTTCGCCGAATATTTTCCAGGTAATTATTTTTCTTTGTTGACATCTTGTGTCAATTTAACTTGACGTGTTCATAACTAATCAAACATTTGTAAAATACACACAAATATAAATAAAATGTAGTGTACAGCAATCTAAATATAATTGATTTGTTATAGGTTCGTCGTGAAAGAGTTAAGTCTTAATAATAAATAATGTATAATTATGTAGTTGTATAAGGGGCAATTTGACAAAACACACGATAACGGTTTTAAACACGAACAGAACCTGTTGTTTTCATATTTTAAAATTTAAAGTTTTGTGTTATTAAAAATGTGTTTTGAATATTTGTTTTTTTTACTTGGTTGTATTTGCTCAAAATTAATCAGTTTTACTACGATTTTCCTTGTACACATATGAAATATGTATCGTTCATAACGTGAACTCATAACGCCAGTCACTACAGATCGTTTTAATACAATATGCTTGGTTTTTGATAAGTAAAATAAGGTTTGTTTTACATATAATAATTGGTTTTGTATCTTAAGACAATTTAGTTGCTCATGTTTAAATGATAAAAACCTTTAAACAAATTATTATTTTTTCTATAAAGTGAATTGTTTATATTGCATTTAAATGTCCTTGAACGAAATGATAGAATAAATTCTGCTTAAATGACATTTTAGCATGAGAACTTAAAAGGGGTTGAATTTTTGGTCATTTTTAAAACATTGAAATTTTCGGGGTTGAGGGTGTACATGTTTGACAGGCTATAACTTCATAAAAAAATAAAGATTTCTTACTGGAGTAAAGTTTTATATTCAATTTAAGGATCATATTTAATATTACTAAAAACGAAAATTTAAAAAAGTGCTTTTAAAAAATGGCATGGCATAGCTACTATGAGTGCAATAGCCGTGAAACTTTTACGAATACTTCTTGGCATGCACACTGGCACACCTTATTATTTTTATGGCTTACAATTCAAGATCAAGGTAACACTTGGGATCAAAAGTAAATTCTATATCAAACGTAAATTTGAGGAGGAACTGTTCGATGGGTACACTTTTTTATTACATTGTCGAAATGCCAAAAATGTGTTCAGGTTCTTTATAAAGCATACAATATAATTCTAAAATATATTATTTTTATATTCAACATGTAACCAGGCAGCTGGTAAATGTCACTGTTGCAATACAGGCGTTTTCGTCGATCCTCGACGATAAAACCTTACACCCTATAGTGATTACTGTGTTTTCACTGCATGCAGTGTTATTCAGGGAGCAAAAAAGCTATGTCAGATTTTTATGACGCTGGTGTATAAGGCACGTTATCAATCAACTGGTATGTTTAAAACACTCCAAAAGACATACATAGCGGGGTGTGGTAAGCAAATGTATTTTCCCTTGTATGTCAATGTTAGCAATTTTTATTTTACATCGGATAAAACCAGTAAAATTAAAACAAGTACCAGTATGTCTGAGCATGTCAAGTTGTTTTGCAATAAAGAGTCTTGGGAAAATGATTTATCATCTAGTCAAAACAAAAGTTACAGGACATTTAGACAAAAAAATTATGCCGCATTATTTTATTCTGAAGTGTCATTTTACTGGAAGTCGAATATATATAGGTCATACACAGTCTGTATTTTAAACATAACACACTGATGAATAAGCGATGGAGGTTAAAAATTTTACATGCATGATGCATACGGGTTTTTGTTTAAAGAGATTATTTAGTATTGTATTGCTTTTACATTCTGTTTAAATAACAGTCTTTTATAAAAAGAAACATTTACAAAGTATTTGATAAAATATTAGTGTACACAGCAGTTTAATTAATAAACAAGCGAATTCAGACTAAGCGAACTAAGGGTGAGCCCTCCCTATTTAACTATCTGGCAATATAAATTAAACTAGATTCGGTAACTGTTACGGTAACTTCAAACATCTTTTTTCTTGTCGTGCTCGTTTAGCTCAAGTTTTGTTTGCGTTTAACTTTGTTGTTGTGCCAGCTGTCCTTTGTTTTGTGTTGGCCATTCAATGTGGAGAATGGAAACCTAATTTTATCTATCTTAACGTTAACAGACAGTCGCCATATTGACATACTGAGGTCCTATTTCGGTAATGTGGTGGCCATGCCGGACCTAATCTTAAATTTCGATACATATGCAAGAGTTAACAGGCGGCCACTGCTTTATTCATATGCCTGAAAAATTACCTACAATTCAACACCCATGGTATTTATACGTGGTTTTGGATTGTACCTGATTTTTTGTATTACATTTGTGCGAGATAGACCTTTTTAGTTCCTGTTGTATGCTCTATAAAGAGATTACAAACCTTAGGGGCATTGAATATTTCATTAATTGAACTCTTACCCAGTTTGTGGTCAAGATTATAACCATTTCAAATATCTCAAAGCATAACATATCAGCAATGAGGAACATTTTTACAGTCCATATAAGGTACTTGATCTGCAGCATTTGGAGAGGCATAAAACCATTAGAGCTGACAAACTCGACTAAACTTGCCGTTTAAATGCACAAGGGAAAACATGTTTTACGCCTTGATTTTGGTTTATCTGATTACTACAATAGAAGGAACTCATTTTCGTGGTGCGATATTCACATGGGAGCCTAGCAGCGATGGCACATCTGTTAGTATTATAAGAACTTTTTGTACTTAAATTCTTTTTACAAATACAAGCGCATTATGATAATCACTATCATAGTGATTTTTTTAACTTTTAACTGTATGCTTAATTAGTAAAAAAACATAACCGTGTTATTGTATTTAATTACAGAAAAAAACATGTCCTTTTATATCATTTGATAATTCAATGTGTATTTTTGTTCAGTTTTAAGTAGACGAATATTTACTTATAAAACGGTTAAAGATTAAATCAAACAGAAATTGTAAAAAAAGTGTACATTGAAAGCTGCTGCGAGATTGGAGCTAACCAAGTTTGTTCCGAACTGTTTTATGTGCATTTTAATCAGAAATTAAACACTTACTTGCATGTTTACATTCAATACAAAATATGCATAAAAAAAGTATAGTAAAAAAATGTTTCGGTCCGCTCCCTTATCAAAACGAGACAAGCCGTAAGCTACTTAGCTTCGTCGCCATATTAAATCGGAGCACTTGGAAATTAAGCTAATAGCAATATACTCATAGACTTACATGTTAAAAGCGAGCCAATATATTTATCCAAAAAAACTAGCGCACAGACACCCCCGACACCATACATATTCTGAAAGATCTCTTCAAGCCCAGTTGAATAAGGCCAATTAGAAAAAAAATGAAATGTTGCTTTAAAAAAACGAACTTGACGCTTGACAAAATTGACTGTTTTACACCTACTTTTAGTACGGGAATTGCCGGCAATTGGGACACACCTTCATTAGCAGTAAACCAAGTTATCTCCAAGAATGAAAATCTAAAAATGTTTTTAGACAGCATTTAAGCATCTTCACCACATTTGAAAGTCAGATTATACAAAGATCTATACAACAGAAGGCCAAACAATGCCTTAAAACAAGTAATATCAATATTTAGAGGTATATTGTAACATAAATAGAACTTATGAAATAGCCCTTCAACGCGGGTCGCATGGGACTTTATCCAATTAGAAGTTATTTGTAGAAATCGACTGAAATAGTCACGGGGAAGAATTTTCGATAAAATAATGATCAAATACATGATATACAACAAATTAACAACATTTTCTAATGAATATTATTGGCCGCAGGCACAGTTTCAATGTTTAATGTATATGAAAGAAATTCTTCACACTTTTTTAACTTTAAAAATTTCTTTACAGCATTTATGAGCACAGTATGTCTTATGAATATGCATAGCTAGAGACATTTGCATTCATTGTTATAGAATATGATTCGTCAAATCAGTAACAGTTTATGTACGATATTTAAGGAATAAATTTCGTGTTTGATAAGTTCACCGAGTGATGAACGTCATTAGGGCTGGTTAAAGTGTGTGGAGTCCGAAGGACTCCACGCTTGCTTTAACCAGCCCTAATGACGTTCATCACTC
>Ga0224511_10001254_pt1 | contig 14890 bp, 7 predicted proteins | sample SF_May12_sed_USG_2_FD_169988 | JGI IMG/M metagenome (GOLD analysis project Ga0224511, IMG submission 169988) | Sediment microbial communities from San Francisco Bay, California, United States - SF_May12_sed_USGS_8_1 | ecosystem: Environmental > Aquatic > Marine > Sediment | place: USA...
ACAAATTAAACACAATGTTAAGGCACTAGAAAGGGAGTTGTTAGTAGCACCGCCGCTGGGTTACCGTAGTTTTTCCCATATGTGACTGATGATATGCAGCAGAAACATGGACGCTCACAAAAACACCGGGTTGTAAGATTAGATCAACTCAAATCAAAATGACATGGAGGGAAAAGTAACAAATGACACGATGGAAGAGAAAACAAAGCTCCCGGACGCACTGCAAATAGAAGTGGGCTGGGCATGCAGCAAGAGCTACAGATAATTGGGCAAACGACCCTAAAATGGGAACCATCGGGAAAACGAAAAAAAGGGTGCCCTGGGACCAGATGGAAAGCTGACGTTGTAGCTGCAGCTGGTAGAAGGTGGACCGACATGGTGAAAGATGGACAGAAGTGGTCATCTCAGAGGGAGGTCTTTACCCAGCAGTGGGAAAGAGACGGCTGAAGATGATGACTGATGAGAGAATCCAAGGTTGGGTGTCGGTTTTGACTGTTCATCACTATCACTCTGATTATGACGGAGGACTCATGGTACCCAATAAGAGACCAAGGTTGAGGCTAAACTTTAAAGCAGAAGTAAATTATAAATACATTTAATTGATCAATTAAAGGGGTTATGTCATGGGCAAAAGGGACTTCCCTTGTTTTCAGATTCTGAAGCCTACCATGAACAAATGGGCTCAATACCCAGCTCAAATGGAAGCTTAGACATAGCCCTATCTAGTGTGCATACTTAGAGCCCTTGGTGTCGCACTTTTCAGACCGTCGACGCAACAGAATTGGCCTCGAGATAGGTAATTAACACTGTTGGTGTTTGCATTGATTTCTCGGCTTACGCGGTGATGTTTGAAAAAATCTCTCGCAGGTACATACTAGACCTGTAGTTACTAATTACACAAGTTTGTGAATAGACAAAATGTTCAACAAAAATATGAAAATAGGGTTTCAGAGTGCAGTTCTTCACCTCTGTTAGTGAGACTCAAACGCAACGGCCTCTTAGGCCCAGGGAAAACCCGGCAAACCACGTCCTATAACTTAGGTGTTCTCAATATTACGTTCAATTTTGAGTTCTAATCGACGTTATGAGGGGGTAAAGATCATACGGTTACCAAGTTTTAGTAATAAAATCCCATTTCTTTTTTATTTGGGCCACTCGGGCCGTAGTTATTCAAGTGATAGTCACTTTTTGGAAAAAGACCACTTGCTATCGCTGCAATAAATACGGAATTGCCTTCCTTCAAGACTGCGGATAACAACTCCGAAAGTGCGTCTTATCCTCAACAGTGACAACCCTTTTAAGTATGGATAGTAATGCCAACTTACTGGTTGAAAAGCATGGAAAGCATCATTTCGTTGGTTTCCTCAGGCAGGTTGGTGAGGAAGAGAATCTGGTTGGGAGGCTGTTCGGGAATAACAGCGGGAGCTGCCTGCACACCACCAGCAGCGGCTTCACTAGCTGCGACGAGGGCTGCCGCCGCCGCTGCTGCCCTATAAACATCAAGATATGGTTATACTGCATGATATATTCAAGCTTCTAACTATTTCTACCAATAATCAACATATTCTTCTAGATGCAGTACATCCATCTGGAGGTAGTATAAGCACATGACCTTTAAACGGGTAACTTGCAAAGTAATTGTTACAACCAATCAGGATGCATTAATAATGCTCATCCTACACGCTCGAAGAGGACTAGGTACTTCACAAGCAAGCCTGACTGATATGTGAATTGGTTTGGTGGGAGAGTCACACCAGCATCAATCAGCCTCACTGGCTCAACGGGGAGGTCAAAGTCGGGGGAGGAGGGTCAGTCAACCTAAGCCCTATTTACACATCTCTCATTGAGAACGAGAGGAAAGTGCTTATTATAGAACAATTAGCATATGCTGCAGCCCAACAGAGATGGTGAACAGCACTTACTTCTTTTTCTTCTTCTTAGGTACATGCTCATCAGTTTTAGCCTTGGCTTCTCTGGGCACAAAGGTACCTTTCATTTTCGCAATTGCATCAGAATCTCTTTTCGAGTAGGATATTCTCTACAATGGAAAATAATGGGTGCAAAAGCATATACAGAGCAGTGATGAGCTGCCAACAACGGAGATAAGTAACACAGCAACAGGCTGTGTTTCCACATGCGGATGAAACCCCGATCATCCCATCGCCGACAGATTTTTCATATTCTAAGATAGCCACTTGTATGGTACAGGTCAATTTGTTATAAAGGCAAATTTAGACAAACTCAACAATCAAGACATGGACACAAGCAACCTACCATTGGCTTATCATAGAATGGAAACCCTTGCATTGATTGCAATGCTTTAGTTGAGCTGCTGATCTCCTTAAAAATGACAAAAGCCTGTCCCCGCATCTTCAGCGTTTTTAAGGCAACAATGTCAAGAATCTGTCCGAATTGCGAGAAGATAGCGTACAGAGACTTCTTGAGCTCTATAAAAAAGAACACCAGAATATTTGTTTATAATGGCGGTATACACAGGAATATCTGATACAGAGAGAGCACAGCAGGATCAGTATCCACACTAAAAAAACTGCGGCAGAGCTACACGAACCATTTGATCTAGGGTCGCCCAAAGCAGACTTGGCTCTCTGCAGCTGTCAACTAAAAGATTTTTATTACCTTTGTGAAAATTTACTAAACTTACCTTCTTTCTTTATCTTCTCATTTAGATTGTTCACATAAATAGTGTTATTTGGACGAATATCCATTTTGACTACAAAGGACACAGAACCATTGATAACAGCTATGTTTATAACTGAGCTATGACATTTGCGATTTGGATTAGCACCATACTCTGTGTACCATTTTATCAATGACAAGCAGGTCAATTATCGAACGAACAAACAACTGATCACAGTTTAGTTCCGATAGGTCAATCAGCTTGCGACCCTTTCTTTTAAACGCGGGTTCCGCTAGAGCCTGACCATAGTACAGATTGTTGGGGGGGGATCGGGAGGGTAATTTGGGCTGAAGCTACTTCCAACTTTTACATTCGCGTAGACATACCATCATCCATGGTTATAGCGCATATAACGCCCAGCCACTGTCTGATTACTCCCCCACCCGTGTAAGCTTCCTCTCAGAGATATAGATTACCGATGTTGATAACAATAAAATTAGGAAATACTTGATTTGTTTTTTTTGTAAGAAGAGTAATTAAATTTATACTGACTGTGACAGATGACGATTGACACTATCACTGCCATGACTCAGGAATATTAGTAGGCCTATCAGTATCATTTTATCGAATGCATGCCCCCGGTCACATTAAATTAACATTCAATTCATTCATTGATTGTGACGCTAGTACAATAGAAACTAGTATATAGTATATACAGTATTATACGGTATAACAAACATTACATTTACAACATCATCGGATCATGATCATTCATCTTGGAGTATCACTTACTGACTCCCTCAGTATTCTTGGACTTTTGACTCAAAAGAAAGACTGGGAATGGGACTGACTGAGACTGACAGTGACACCAGTGTCACACTCACGGGTGAGACCAGCGCGCTGCGAATGAATAGTACTACTACTAGTAGTAGTAGTAGTAGTAACCAGTGAGTGAGTGGACACTCGTCAAGCGAGACTGACCGAGACCGAGAGGGAGACTCAGACTGAGATGAGAGACAGACTCGCGTCACTGACAGTGACTGACGCAGTCACTCTCGCGAGTCACTGGTCTTACTCTTAGTCAGTGACTCAGTGACTACCTGACGCCGTGACGGACAGCCGAGAAGCGAGGGTGCTACTTGATCGCAACATATGTACTGTGGCTATCAGGGTCACTCAGTAAGCCACTGTCTGGAATAGAGCTATTGTACCGAAGATTCGTGAGTAGGGTCCCTCAATCAGTCCGTGACTTCGGACTTGTAGACGTAGTACAGTTGTAGCTGGAGTAAATTCGCCTGAACTAGACTACGCCTACGGTCACTAGTCAGTGCCCCGACTTTGGCTTTCGAATTTTTGCAGGTATCAAACGAAATTTACGTTAAGTTATATCAGCTAACAATATGAGATATCGAATATTTCAAATTTCTTTGTTGCTGTGCCAGCTTATGGCACAGCAGGACAAGATGCTACGGATGAAGAAAAAAGCTTTACCTGAATTGAATTAACCCAAACAACGGTCCAAAGTGAATTCACAGCGATTCCGTTTGAGATTTACTTAACCTAGATACCAATATCAAATAATGAAGTGTCTAATCCTAACTGCGGTCCTCTAGCAAAACTTCCGGTTGGTGAGAAAAGATACTACCGGTACACATACATACCAAACAGAAAAAAACACAAGGGATCCCAGCCTGCCATGGGAGGTGAAAGAGAAGGAAAGTTCTTCTCGGACACCTTATTCCACCTTGCAGTATGCGCTGCAAATTCAAAAACAGGAGCGTGGGAAAAGGTATTATCTGCTCTACCGTTTTAGAACCGAAACATTGCACAGGCTGTGGTCCACAGCCTGTGCAATGTTTCGGTGTGGAGTGTGTCACTGTCACTCACTCACTCACTCACTCACTCACTCACTCAGTGTCAGGCACTGAGTGAGTGAGTCACTCAGTGTGATTGTCACCAGTCGGTATCAATCTCAATGGCATGGAGTGTCAGCGGGTCACTCACTTACTCAGTTACTGTCAGTCCAGTTATTACGAGCTAATGGCAATTGAAAATTGCTGCTCATTAGTATACCCATTAAATTTACATTCGATTTCACCACTCAATTCTCATATTGCGTACATGGTGATGGTGCTGTACATCATGGTATCACCCGTATTCCATGATGATGGATCGAATATCATACACACTGAGTTTTCCTTTTTTGAAGAGGTCATGGAACATCAATCATTTGTTGAGTGTTACACTCACTACCAGCTTTCTACTACCGCTAGCTTTGGGTATACCATAAAAATAATAGACACAAAGGTATTCGTCGATGCAATTGGCTTCTTCTTTCGTTTGACAGCTCCACCTCAATCTGTTCCAGGCACTCCACGGCTCTATCATTCACACAGTTCAGGTCACCAAAGTCGACTGGAGTCACTGGCGGACATTTCATTAGATGGTCTAGGGCCCTTGTGGTTTTGCATATCTAAGCATCATCTTCACTAAACAGTCTTATATATTTGCAGGCAAAGTATCTGATGAGTCTTTGCCCTCAAGTGATAGAAGGTCGAAGCATGCGAATGAACAATCGCGCCCAGATGGCTGTCCACGCTGTTTCTCTTTTCTTCCTTGAGTCAAAACTGAAGGTAAGTGGTTTTCTGATGTTTTTTGCATAATTAGTTTCACTAACTTCTATGATTGTTGTGATCCATTTCCATGCTTTTTTGTTCCAGTGTCAATTTACACCAATAATCATTGATATTTAAAAATCACCTCACTATTCCAATAGCATGAAACCTTACTGGTATTACTTATTTTCTCTTAAAGTTTGCTGACAAGATCCTTCCGTTTTTGCTGAACATTCTGAAAGCTTTGCCAAAGATGAAGTGGGTGGTCGAACCGAACTTGTATACAGAACAAAGTAAGTTGCAATGATGCCAACTGTCCTCTCATATCTGCCGTCACATTGAATTACATATTACAATCTCAAAACATTCGACTGAAGTAGAATCTTCAGTGACTTCATCGCATTTTTTTATTACAGAGCTGCCCACAGCAGAGTGTTTTGCTTTTTCTCTAAATACGCTGTTAGTGGATGTCATCACCCTGACAGATGACATTGCTATCCGCCAGAAGGTAACTATAGACCTTGAACTGTCTCAAGCTTATGAGATAACAGCGATTCACCTTTCTCGAGTTTTTTGTTACAAAAAAGGCTATCTATCTGTAATTCTTACAGAAAAACAAAATAAAACAAAGCTGTGCCAGTTTGACATAGCACTTCCTCTTTTGGGTCTTGGCAGATGTCAAGGGTATGCATAAAAAAATGGTCTATTGAGTCATTCATTCAGTGTTTTCTAGTGTTGGTGAACAGGAGACGCTCTGCTTGCCCCATAGAAAAGGTTTCACCGCGGGTAGGCATTCTTTATTTAATGCTGCGATCTGAATCTGCTGATGGCAAAACACAAAGTGAAGCTGAAACCAGGATTCAAACAACAAACCTTCCATTCAAAACCCATTATCCTATCCTATTCGCCAAGCCCTCGTTTCCACCCATTTAAAAAATGTTGGTGAGACAAACAAAGCAATAATGATAATAATCAAGATTGGTGCTTATGGATGCATTTCTCTTTTCTGTTTTTTGTAGATTGTTTCTACTCAGCTGGAAACATTAGAAAGTATTGGCGAGTTAATCAGAAACACATCTCGATCTAAAGGTACAATTGACAATGACTGCTGATATCCATTGTTGTCTCATCCTGTTATATTAGAATATGTACACAGACAGATCAGCCATTTACCTTACTGTCAAAACGAAAACCATCACTACACTAATCGAGGAGTCTTAGGAAATTGTTATTTGGGTCCAAGTCTTTTACTTTGATTTCGGCGGAATGGTTTTCTGCCCTCCATCTAGTTATTCCAATATTTCTCATTGGCTGTTTAATTCAATACTAAGAAGTCAGTTATGAGACCGCCAACTGATTTTTGTAGAAGATATGTGTCGTCATGTGGTACCTCTATTCCTCGGCTGTGCTCGAGCTATAGGTCGTTGTACCGAGTCTACCAGAATGGTCTTTCCACAACTCTTCCTAAAGTCTGAAAACCACCAGCATAAGGATATTAAATTCTCCTCCTTATCCGCCAACGATGGTGTTGGCACAAATCATCACAGCCTTGCTCATCATTTCTTCAGGGAGGTGAGCTCATTTGTGTTCAGTTCAGGTTAGTGCGCATTGCATGTTTATTAATTATGTGTCAATAGGTGTTTCAAAGTAGCTACAAAAATATCTTTCGTCTCTTGAATCATCCTAAGACATCGGGAATTTGCTGAGTCTTCATGGTGTGTCCACCGGTGCATTTTTGCCTTCAAAAAGACCTTTCTTTACGATCCGGTTGATGTACATATAAGCACGAGGAGTAACAAACAATGGTTTTCATATAAACACTAGCCATCTTGTTGAGTTTCTGTTACAGATGGGATCTTCTCTCTCAGATAAGATAGAAGGTTATGCCCAAAGGCATGATAAACCACATTTTAGCCTGTCCGAAGTGCAGCTTCAAACTATTTACAACCTCGTAAGTACTCTAGGCAGGCTTTCTTAATGGTCAGAGTTTATAGTCTATTCATTAGAGGATCATTGAAAGATGCAAAAAAAAGATACTTGTCTATCTTAATTCAGTAACAAGTACGTCTCCTGTTAGTATGTCTGTGCTTTTAGGATAATATGCCCATCCAGTTTCATTGAAGCATATTTTTATGAGTCTCTCAATCATGCCAATGTAACCTTTTTGTCAAAAAATTGTTGTCAATGTTATCGGCCCGCTGTGAGTTTATTGTCTTCATCTGATAAACCTCTCTGATAGGAGTATAGGGTTAGGGGAGGATGACTCTATGGATGGGAGTTTGTAATCAGTATATGTAAATATAGAGAAGCGGTGGCTTAGTGAGTAGCACATTCGGCTTTAGACCAGGTGACCCAAATTTTTGCACCACCTTTGTTTTCTCGGATCGGATTACCATGCTAAATAAAGACTAAAGGGCCTGCCACACGATGACGAATTTGCAATATTGTGATAAGCTAATCTCAAAATCGCGAGAAAAGCGCAATTCCTGTTTCTAGCCACACGAATTCGATCACTATTCGCGAACTACTAGGATTTCCCGCAGTCAGATGACCGGGCCAATGAGACTGCGTAGTTGGTGTCATAGCGGGGTTCTATTTCCGATCAAGTTGTCGTTGGAAATCATGCGTGAAGATTGCGTTAATAGTCAGACTCAACTAGCCGCTGCTCGCAGGTAAATTGGGCCCGATATTCGTATAAGAATCGCCTCTGATGCTCGGGTTCTCATGTATTGCTCTATGATGATGACTGCTCCCAAACTGGCTCAAATAAGGTTTCTAGTCAGACGTAGTTGGTCATTCCGACTTCTACTTTATAGCCCGTGGATTCCCACAGGCTATAGAAGTGACTGAGACAATCAGCGCATGTTTTGTAAGTGTGATTTGTGATTTAATTCAGCATGCAAAAAATGCTGGTTGCACATGAAACAGTCATCGCAAATTTGAAATGCGATTTATCGCGTAATATTATGTGCGATTTTTCGCAAATTCGCCATCGTTTAGCAGGCCCTTGAGTGATGTGATCCGAGTGAAACAAGATGATCTCATCTTATCTAATAACTATCCTCATATTGTCCCATTCTGTAAATTATAGTGCAAGTCATTTCTGATGTCTGATTTGCCCATGCGATTGGATGAGATGCTAATAGAGTATCAGATATCAGCGACTGGAATTCCATACCGTCTCATCTATAAATCCTACGGTGGTATCATAAGCTTAGTGCTGATGGGAATGCTTAGGGATTCTCTGATACACCAAAAAGGTAATAGTTAGCCTCATCTGCTTTTCATTCGTACCAAGTGGCCAAGCTGGTAGAACATTGTTCCTCTTCGACTTTTTGTGTGGTCCTCCCATTGGCCTCGTCAAATTAAGTTCATAACATCAAATTAACGAGTCCTATCCACCTTCTTTATGATGAGAGAAAATCCTCCAGCTATGTTATGCTATAGAAAATGCACAATCAGCAACTTCTGTACTATTCGTACTATTTTGCTAGATTGAATGATTTGTGATAGACCTGTGCTGTAATAGGTAACAACACTTCAGTTTCACAAACACAACCTATTTTGTAGGTCTTTCAGCTGACTTCGTTGATGGTGTCGGTACGCTAGCCAAAGAGATGTTCCGCGCTAGCTTCGATGAAAACCCCGCTCAGAAAACCACCTCTGCCAATGAACCTCTCAAAGTGAATGTGAATTTTGGCGATCTGGCTGTGGCTAACACTGCAGTCAGTGTTCAAACAGTACTCTGGGCTATTACTGATGAGTCAGGTCAGTTCAACACTGCATGCTTAGCAGTTACACCAAATTCGCTTTCCCGCTCGTTGATTCCGAATCGACCAAGTTGTTCTATGGCATGTGAATCTATGGCTAGTATCAATTGAACCGATGTGTTTGAGTGATAATAAAATGTTTATTTCGGGATTAAGCTGAAAACCACCAGCAAATAGTTAGGTGACAACAATGAAAACCGGAATCGTCTACACATCGGAATTAAACTAGTAGTGCATGGTTCCTTTATATAATAGTCCTGGTAGTACTGTATCATGTTTATTCTTTCTCAATATCTGGTTGGTGTATATCAAATATTGTATATTCGAGTGGTAGGAAATCTGTCAGCATACAGTCTTTTTATATCTAACATAAGAAAGGTTTTTTCGCGGTCTAGCCCATTACCTATTTCACCTAATAGGAGATGTGTTGTACTAGTTACAGCGGCCTGACGCGGTGGTTACCTATTATTTGTAGAAGCTGAGTCAGTGCTTCTCATTCGGATCAGTGATAAGATAAATGGCAATCATAATCTACGATACATTTTACAGCAGCTTCCACTCATATTCACCTGTCTCGAGGTAAGCTCCTCCCCTTATGTTATCTCATACACATGTGATTTCTCAATTCTCTGTTCAGGTGCATGGACTGGAAGTACCAAAACCAGACAACTCCAAAGTACAGGCTATATGGATCAGAATGTATAGTTGATTTTTTAAAGATTTTGTAGTGTTCATGACATGAGGATTTTCTGAAACTGTTTCACAGATCATAAACCTAACTCATAAATTTGAATATTTTAGTGTATGGGAACACTTTCGGAGAAATTTCCTGGGCTAGCTAACTCCGTAGTTGCGGCTCTTCGAGAATTCCTTGTCCACCCGTCGCCGATACTTGACCGTCTAAATCGCCATTCTCAGACAAGATCGCCACGATCCCCCATGCGATCAGTGACCACCAACACTGACTATTCCAAAGGGGCAGTTGTTAACAAGATAACCGAAGCATTTGATCAGCTTCGGGACATTGCCATGAAAAGTGTTTGCAGGTTGGTCAATTCAGTGCATCATTATATGAAGGGCGCTGCCAATGTATAGATATATTTGATTAATAACATAATAGCCGAAACCTACACGTTTAATCCTGGTCTTCACCACTTGACCACCACTGGACAGGCTAACTATTTTGATGTGGATGTGCAGTTGTTTCAGTAATTTTCAATTCAAGGTAATATTAGAATTGTCCTTCTGGTCGCAGTCAATAAAGAACTCCATCTGAGCATCAGAGAACAAACTTGTCACTGTAGTGGCCCTGCTATTTGTTACAGATCCTTGAGAGCTGGACTGAAGTTAGACAGTGACTGCATACAAGCATTCCTAGCATCTCTCTCCAACAGGCTCTATACTGCCGATGAGGAAGACAGGTATGAGGCTGTCATGTTATACGCTTCTATCCTGTGAACACAGATATTTTTGTTTTCATACTCTTTTATGACTCAAGTATACACGCATTTGTGCCTCTATTTTGCCGCTTGCTCAATCTTGCAAAATGTACTGTTTGAGTCATTTTGATCATATTCAGTGCACTTTGATTAAACTTGGAGCATCATAAGTAAAAGGGTGAAAAGGTGCCCCTTAGCCAATGGCCGTGAGCTGAAACTACTTTCGGAGCTCTAACTTGTTCTGGCAACAGTGTAACTGAGATGGGGTGCCACTCCTCTTTCTCATTGCCTACACCTTTCTCTGCTCTGAAGAAACCCCGGTACCCATTCCCTGCGGGGTGAGCAAAGTGAGTTTTCAAAATACCTGTGCTCAAGCTGTTTTGGAGCCCCGAACCTCCAGCACATGTGGCGCAGCGGCTCCCATAGCATCATAGTCATAAACCCGTGTATTAAATTTAAAGTATTGAAATCATATCTAGCCTTCGATGTACTAATGAATGATAACGATTCTGTTTCGGCAGGGAGTCACAGCTCATCTCTAATAATGCCATTTACACTCTGGGCCATGTGGGCGTGTCCCTTCGTTATACTCAGGACCAGAAAACTGTAGAGTCAGTGCTGCAGATATTCCAGCAACGTTTCTGCAGTCCTCCATCTGCTCTGGATTCTATCATCGTGGAGCAGCTGGCAGCTATCGTCATCGCTGGATGTGTGAGTAATCGGAGTGTTATAAAAACGAGGATAGCTCACCTGGTAAAATGAGGAGTTGTTATCTAATGATTGTAGGTTCACTTATCACTCTCAGGATAGTTCAGTGGCTGGAGTGCTTTGCTCGTGACAGTTAGATCCTGGGTTCTAATCCTGGCCACGATGGACTGCCGCTGTTCAAATCAGCTCTTCTCATCATTCTTAGCCCCTATCGCTTCTGAATGACCCTCTGACTTAGAAGATAATCCAATTAGAGCAACCAGAATTATATAAAAAAGAACAGACAATACTCGGTGCGTGTGAATTTTGGTCGAATGGCGAGATCATCTTGTGATGGAATCAATCATTGTTTACAGCCAGCTGTGTATGGAGAGGTAATGAGAATGTTCACTAGGATCTGTGTTGAGAGCAGCCAGGAGTATAACCCTGATGGTAAAGGTGAGATATAGGTCAGGTTGTTTGTTCACACAAATATATAATCTTTAATAAAGTTAATTAGTTCCAATGACCATTTGTGTAAAAAACTTGCACTGATCTATGTTATCAGTATCAACGCTGATTTTTATGCAAGAGTCGTTGTACAAATATGTTAAACTCTAATGAGTAATCATCTTTTGAAAACAGCGGTGGTGCCCGAGTGGTAGTCACAACCTGCTCATGAAATAGCAGTCTATCTGGGTTGCCATCAATATTCAGCGTTGGCTGCTACAAGTAACCCAGAGATTACATAACAGGATATTAAATGACTGTATTCAACCTCCTACCTGATCACTACAGATGATTTTTCCTTCACAGGTAATGTTCACAGATATCGCACAGTATCAGCAAAAGTAATTGACGCCTTCAATGAGATTGCTGCTAACATGAATGGAGACAGAGAGCTGATTGACTTCCTTGTCAGGATATTGGAACTGTTTGTACAACTCGGTCTTGCTGCCAAGCAGTACAGTGTAAAGACATCTAATGCTCTCAAGGTGTCAGGCAGCGCCGGGAATCTGGGGGTACTCATTCCTGTCATTGCCAAGGTATGCTGCAATTACACCTATACATGTATGGTGTGCGCTTTTCTTACATCAATTATAGAAAAGACATTCCCTCCCAGTCTCACCGTGAGTGAGTTGCTTGGTGGCGGTTGAAATAGGTCCCTCTTGAGTCATGCATCTGCGAAGCTTTTTGTTCTTTAAACAGAGAGGCAGCTCATAGCGCCACCAGACAGTTTGGCCTGTTGCAGGCAACAAATTTGAAAGCTGTATTTACTGTATGCAGCCCTGATGTCCAGTCATACAGAAGCGCTCACCAGTGTGGCTGTTCTTCTTCCTTTTGCATCATAGTATCCCTGTTCAGAATTTATTTGTCTAAAGTTCACTATCTGTTGAGTGACCCCTTCCCAAATCCATGCGATTTCTCCATCATGTTATTCCTCAATTGCAGCTTGTGAGAAGAATTCCTGCGATACGTGACCCTAAGCCAAGGCTACACAAGCTCTTCAGAGATTTCTGGTTCTACACTTGCATCCTGGGCTTTGCAACTGAGGATGGTTAGTCATTTAAACCACAAACATTTTTGCAGTGTCATTGGTGAAGGATTTGAATCGGACTTCCTCCAGCACACCGGCACACTTTATGGAATAACTTTCACTTTGTCTTACATTTCGTTGTAAGGCTTTTCCAAACTGTGTCTGAGTTAGAAAATTTAACAATAGCAACAGACACATACGCAGAAGGTATGCTCTGGATTTTGCTTAGGTTTGCTTATAAAGGTTTGCATGTTCAAGGGAATTGAACTGTTTTTAAATTTAGTCAATAAAACAGTAGATGTTTAATTTTGTTTTCAGGGCTTTGGCCACGAGAATGGTATGATGGAGTGTGTCTCATTGCCACTCGCTCTCCGCTGCTAATATCAAGGGAACACTTGCGATCGGAGCTGCTATACACAACCGCCATCAAGGAAGAACATGTGGCCCCGGTATGCTTCATACTGTCTTCATTAGTTGATTGTTGTTCTATGCGAGCACTGGCCATCCTATCTTTTGAGTGAATGTCCCAAGCGTTATGCTTGTTTTGGGGTGATAAGATCCGGGGAAGCATGATGACACTCACAGTGAGAGCCTGCCATGGCTTGAAGTCAGGACCTTTACATCTAGAGCCTAACGCGCTACCTAGCCACTGAGCTATCCTGCACCTCCTAAGTACTAATATAATTTTTTTATCGAAATGCTAGTAAAACGTATGAATGTTAGTAATAGTGACACCGAACTGATTTCTGATGTAGAATGAAGTGGTAGAGCTAAGATCTAACATCTGTCACCTTCTGAGTCACCCACCAGATGTAGTACCTTTGGTGAACAGACTCAACTTCAACCAATGCTTATACCTGCTGGCTGTTTTCAAATTGGAAACTTTGAGGTGAGCAGTGTGGTGCCCAGTGTGGCTGACAGGCGTTGATACTGGTAAATAATCCACATTTGACCTTTTCACCATTATTGTAAAGCTGCTGTATTACAGGCTTGTTTATCACCAGTTAGGGTTTAGGATGAAGCGGCTTGAGTGGGTCAGTAACAGACAACATCCCATGGCACCTCACAGTAAAGTTTGCTTGCTTTCGAGCCAGAGTTGATGCGAGGAGCTCGCACTCACAACGGGACCTTGTCATGAACGGGATTCAAACTTGGGTTTTCATGGTTGTGAACCCAGTGCTCAACCACTGAGCTATCCCAAAATGAACCGCTAAAGAACTCAATAGTTCGGTTAGTTGATAAGTTGATAAGTTGATAATAATGCTGCCTTTATTCTTGCAGAGTAGTGCACTCTAATGAACCCATCTCATGCCAGAGCTTGTTTCTCTACCTGGAAGACCCAGGCATCTACAAAGATAAAGATAAACTGTGGCAATGCATCCTCAGCATCACTGATGTTACCTTCAAGAAGTTTCTGAGTAAAATGTGGATCAAGGTGAGGGCCAATGATGGCACAATCTATCGCATAAACGGAGAGACTGATAAACTGATCAATCGACAGACTGGCAGACCGACAGATGCACATATCACCGAAGGGTTCCAGCACGGATAGCTCTGAATAGGCATTTGTGAGGATTATCTATCCATGTAGACATAGCCCTACTTCCACCGGTTAGGTGGACACGTTGGCACTGGAGTGTGCTAAGCTTCCACACGTGATTACCTAATTGTTTTGCGTGGTGAAAGGCTGGGTGGGTGGTTGAATGGATGATGGATGAGTGGGTGGATGAACGATGGGCAGGTTGGTGGATAGTGAGTAGATGGATGGATGGATTATGGGCAGATGGTTTGGTTTTCTGGTGGGGGCACATAGCCGGTTCCTTCACATGTAATTCATACAAATTGTGCAAATTTAGCCACAGACCACAGAACGAGAACAGGAGTTGGTCTATCATGCACAATTCTTGCTTGTCCAGTTCAACAATGTGCACAAGCATATGAGAAGAGTAGCTGACAGATACCTATCCATGATAGTCGATCGTTTTCCCCATCTGCTGTGGAATGGTCAGGTTAGTATAAGCTCCAGTTGGGGAGATCGCATTTAGTAGACCCCTAAACTTTAGAAAATCAGCCCTTAGACTGGGTGTATTGACATAATATTTTTCTTTCGCATATTTTTCGCCAAAATGTGTTGAGTCATGCCAGAGATTATGTTCATCCCCAGTTTTGTTGGGTGTCTATTCTCCAACCACGCCCGACTAAGG
>Ga0224511_10001255_pt1 | contig 14889 bp, 8 predicted proteins | sample SF_May12_sed_USG_2_FD_169988 | JGI IMG/M metagenome (GOLD analysis project Ga0224511, IMG submission 169988) | Sediment microbial communities from San Francisco Bay, California, United States - SF_May12_sed_USGS_8_1 | ecosystem: Environmental > Aquatic > Marine > Sediment | place: USA...
ATGAGTAACGTACCTCTAGCGTATGTCTAGCGTATTCAGCGTATGCCTAGCGTATCCAGCGTATGTCTAGCGTATGGTGAGCGTATGAGTAACGTATAATCTATACGCTCGCATACGCTGAAAAATTATTATTTTAGCCTCTGCGTATAACAACGTACACCGACGTATGCCAGCGTATGAGGAACGTACACGACGTATGCCTAGCGTACCCCTACCGTATATCTGCGTATACGAGCGTATGATCATACGCTGGCATACGCTGATGTCATACGCTGTAGTGTGACTGCACTTTAAGTAGTTTTTTTCGACATTTTCATACGCTACTCATACGTTCTATCATACGCTGTAGTGTGACTGCACCTTATGATATGAATAGAAGAAATTCCACAACCTGCACCGACGTACATGTGTATGTCACTTTGAAAGTAAACGACGTATGCCTAACGTACCCCTAACGTATACCAGCGTATGCGAGCGTATGAGCAATGGCTCACATAGTCACGTTGTTGTCATACGTTATAGCGTGACTGCAGTTTTTGGTCAATTGTGCAAAAGTAAGAACAAAGCAAAACATTATTATCTATTTAATGTAGCGAATTTATTACCTAAAATATGTTTTTGGTCTTTTATTGTACATTTTATGTATTACAAATACATCTCTTTTAGTATTTTTTTCTTTTATTCTTCATAATAACATACGGCCGAAAAGCTATATAAACAGCGAACCGAAGAAGGGGAGGTATCCCTCACTTATGAATTGTACATACTCAATACAAACTAAACCAGTTTGTACCTCCTCTGCAAGCGTTGATGATGAAAAACTTGGGTTTTTGCTGTAGAAAAACACATTTCTCGGCAGAAAACGTATCGTAGATAAAATCCATCTGAAGCGAAAAACAACTTTACAGTTTATACAGTTTAGAGTTTAGTGTCCAACACTACAAAGTTTATACATATATTTTTTAACTGTTTAACAGAAGATGTGTTAAAAGTGTTCGTTGGTGCCTCAGAGAGTGTTACAAATATCTGTATTTTCACCGTATTTAATTGTAGTTAATTGTTATGTTTCAAACATTAATAAACTTATACTGGCTCTTACTTTAACTCCAACGCCATCTTTACCAACCACGCAGTCCTCATTGCCGTGAGAAAAGATAGCCACCGCAAGGGCGCACACCGTCGAAAGTTTTTTGTTGCGTGACAGATTTTCCAGTTCCACCTCCATTTCCTGTAGAAATTATCAGTTTGCATGATAACTATTGCTTATTTGTTTTATTAAAAAAATGATACATCTCGAGTGTGATAGGTGTAATGTAAGCATCTATCGCGGCATTGATCGTAAGACAGGGTAATCTCAACCCGAAAATATTGTGTGTTTTTTCGGACACGAGGCTTGCACGCTGTGTGAGATACATGTAACCTCATTGCACACGAAAGGGCAGGGTATATGCTTTTACATACACCCCATATTTTAATTAAAACGTAAATATAGTATTACATGTAGTTTAAAAACTTTATTTTACAAAACGTTGTCAACTACACGTGGCTGCATTCGATATGCATGCATTCATGTGTGATAACGTTTATAAAACAAGGGGAACATGCTGGGCCAAACGCATGTTAGACCATAAGGGCTGTAATAATTATAGAACTAACGTTGATAACAATATTGGAGGTTGCGAAATCGACGTAAGCCTCAACTTCAACGCACACTGGCTCATTCACGTTGAAGTTGAAGTCGTTAGAAAAATGTGAGTTGCGAAACAAGACGTGAACGTGTGTTAATTTAAGCAAAACATTTATAAAAAAATCTCAATGCGAGAAAACAGCCTTCACATTGAAACGATAGAATTTTATGTGTATTAAATTTATTGACGATTTGTGACAATTATTATTAAATGAATTTGCAATGAATTCTTTTAATCTGAATAAAAAGAAGAGTAATATAATAAATTTTGTGTTTTAGTCTTAAAAGTAGTACATGTATTTATAAGTTTACCTTATCTATATGTACACGCGTGTGTGCATGTAGTTGTCTATCAAGTCGGTAGGCTATGCTACTGGTGAGGGTGCCCCCCCCCCATTTAGGCTTGAAGTATTCAGTATTAAATCGTGCAATTTGACACTGTAATTAAGCGTGCCATTTTCACTATGAAATACGACAATAGGAAACATAAAAGGTATTATAATTCACCATTTAGGCGCGCGCCCGCTTCGCTTGTGCATATTAATGAAATAATAAATCTTAAATTTAAAGATCGGATCAATTGGGGAAAGTTTGCAAGAGTGCATTTGCCTATGCATAAAAACTATTTTATATCATTTTGTCTTATTAAAACAATCAAAATGTAGAATCTATTAAAGTACGACATAGAGCCGGAACATGCGCAGTATTCAGACTTGAAATAAAGGAGTGCGCAATGGTTTGGGGTTTCAGCCTCTCAGTTTAATCAACACCTAATTATCAAGGAGCGTTTTCAAGAGATATGAACTGCAACTTCTTCGTTTGATAAGGAAATCCTCGTGCCTAACCATATCGGAGTCTGAGTGACGAAAAACACTTATTACGTCTCCAATATCGGGCTTATCTGAAGGCGATTCAAATATCTGAATGACGATGTGCTCAATAAGTAGTTTTCACGTTATGCGTTGTGGTTAGCGTCCTTATCGCAGCCTCCCTAATTAAACATATGTACGAGTTCTGGTGCGGAGTCATATTGCACTCCTTATACCCCTGTTATACCCCTGTTACACTTACACTCGTCCCCAGTGCGACCTAAAAGTTCGAACCGAACGGACTTGAACGGCGTGAATACGGAGTGGTCGTGGACGCAACCTATTGAGATCTGTTTACGAACGTTATTGGACTAGTTAGGACGACTTTAGTCGAGATGGCCTCTCAAAATTTTGAACCGACTCAAAAGTTTTGAAAAGCCATACCGTCCTGAAATAAGAAATAGTGACATCGTACCGAAAACAAGATAGTCGTATTGCGAACGTAACTGTCGTACTGCGATCGTACTAAGGACGTTCTGGAACGTAGTGTGATTGAGTTGCTGTTAGACGAACGATCTCGTAACGACCGTTTTTAACTCGTTTATCTCGTCCGAAGACCGACCTTACTCGACCATATAACGTTCTTAGTGCGTCCTTACTCAGTGTTATTCAGATAAAATCAAAAAAATATTTCCTAACACGTTTCTACACCGTCCTAAGCGTTTGTAATACGTCCTAGGCACGCTCTAAAATTGCTAATAAGAAAGATGATTTCAATGATTGTTCAAAATGTAGCAGTGAGATTTTTTTAATTTAAAATACTTTTTTGTTTCTGTAAGTATATTTACACTTTCTGAAAAATATGGCGGTGTTTTTTACAAATAGCTCGCGCATTATCTTTCCAGGGGCGTATTATGTCATTCCCGCCTTTACAGAAAATTTAAATAATCCAAGAACGGGTAAAGATATCGCACTATTGACTTGATGTTCGTGTTTGGAATATCAAAGTGCATCAAATAAATTTGGGAGAGTCGCATTGAAAAAATTTTTTTAGAGAACAAATCAGCCTATGGTCACCCCTTACAGAATTTAATGATTTTTGGCATGTTTTTCCGTAACATCTCGCTGCTAATGTGCGAACGATGAATACAAACTACCCCAAGTTGAAGATGCGACCAAATAATACAGTAATTAGCTCATTTGGATTGAAATTGTTGCCCAGTCTAAATGACAGGGACTAACGGAAGCAAACAAAAATATGTCATTTAAATAAAAAAAAATCCCACTGCTACACTGCTGCAAATTATTGAGCAGTACAGCAGTACAGCAGTGGGACGTTTTGAGCGAACATTAGATACGGTCCTGCATGATGTCGGAACAGGTCCGACACCATCTTTCTTCTTATAACGTTACGATTCAGGAGATTCATACGATTTTCTAAGGGTATACGTTGGACCGAAAATTTTATTTTCCAACTTTTTGTCCCGGATTTCCTTCAAATAATGAAGATTTTCAAATCTATTTTACGTATCTTTAGCGGTGTTCGAAAATAAGAGGAAAGTGAAGTTAGCAGTGAGATATTTTCATCATCTGTTGGATACGCCCCTGCATGTAGTCATATTTTTCTGGTCCTCAGGGATCATGGAGTGTACATGTATGTTGTTTACATTTGAAATTGGAGTTCTGCTCAAGTGCTAGGGGACGACAGTGGTGTGACATCATTCATTACCACTGATGAACAGCTTCAATAAAACCGAGGCTGCTGTTTTCTCGTGCAGGCTATGCTTCCTGAAGGCTTTCCCTTTCATCAGTTTAATATTACTTACTACAGCTGTTGTTTAGTGCCTGTGTGGCGGCTGTAAAAAGTCGCCCCGTACTACATCATTGAGTAGTCATATTTTTCTGGTCCTCAGGGATCATGGAGTGTAAATGTATGTTGTTTACATTTGAAAATGGAGTTCTGCTCATGCGCTAGGAGGCGTCAGTGGTGTGGCATCATTCATTACCACTGATGAACAGCTTCAATAAAACAAAGGCTGCTGTTTTTTCGTGCAGGCTATGCTTCCTGAGGGCTTTCCCTTTCATCAGTTCAATCTAAATAAGCGGGTTTGTGAAGTTAGCAGTGAGCTGTGAGCTTCACCAACCTCATTTAAATTTATGAAAAATATGACGTCACGAAAATAAGAGAACTATAAGATTTTAGGTGCGTTATGTCATGATTATAAACAATAACAAAACGAAAGTAGTTAATTTTTATTTACACACCCGATATTAAAAAAAATTCAGTTGCGGTCAATAGAATTATATGGGAATATGATTTGCGTATATAAAAATAACTATTTAAGGAATAAATTTCGTGTTTGATAAGTTCACCGAGTGATGAACGTCATTAGGGCTGGTTAAAGTTTGTGGAGTCCGAAGGACTCCACGCGTGCTTTAACCAGCCCTAATGACGTTCATCACTCGGTGAACTTATCAAACACGAAATTTATTACTTATATTTACACCTCATTGTATCACTATTTTACTGAAATATATGTAAACTTCTTTGTTTTAATATTTTCAAAAGTTATTTTCAGAACCTTTTCCCCCGTTTCTTTTCGCAGATGAACTGGTCCGCTGATTCACGCAAAGCAAAATAATCATACTACGACAAAGAATATATGTCTAATTTTATATTTCTTAACAGTTGTATATCATATTGTAAACATGTCTTATATGCTTAATACAGTATAACATTCTAACACGATCAAAGTTATCTTAGTATAAACGAAGAACAACCCAACCAGTTCTTAATTAAATACTCAATAAAGCACAGTTGTGTGTAACCAAACTATTTACGCTCTTCCAAATTTCTCCCTCCAAAAATGATAAAAATAATCAAAAACTTACCTTTCAATTTTGAATAGCAAAATTCAAGTCCAACTTTTGACATTGGATTTAATGGACAGTGGTGAATGTTGTGCGCATGGTTATATTTTAAAAACATGTTTAAGAATACAACCATGCTAGGACAATCTTTTTTTTTCGCCGATATGGTTCAATGACTTATGAGGTCCCATCGATTTAAAATGAGTAATAATCCATTGCATTATGTTCTGTCGACGCTACAATTACGTTTAAACTGTATTCAACAATTTATCTCTACTTACAATATGACTTCTTATGACTTATAACCAATAAAGCACCGTATTTCCTTTTACAAAGTCTGAGGAACGTCTTGAAAATCTGTCAAAACAACTGCATCATGTTTACTTTTCTGACAAATGACGTCACAGTGCTACACACACCATCAAAACTTGTTTGTTTTGCGACAGTTGTGCCCCTTTTTAACGGTGAAATACTTTTTAGTACGCGTATTTTGATTATTTGCACCTAAACTGCGCAACAACTAGTAATTAATGAAAGTAAACGTCTGTATTGAGAAAATGTTTTGGGAGGCTATAAGAATATCCTTACAGCTTGTAGAAGCTATCTTAAAATAGCTACATTCTAAAAATAGCGGGGAAATCCTGACGTCATAAGTGTTTTCCGTACCTTTGCGCGGTGATAAGGCTAACGGTGTTCATCGAGGAATGAACTTCATTCGTCCGGTAAAGGATATTGAAGCAATAGAAATAGAGGTGTAAATATTATCATATAATAAAATGATAAGAGATTATGTAATCAATATATCGAAGAAAGAAAAGTTTATATTAATAACCTACAAACGTTATCTATGTATTGTAAAGCTCAAAAGACATTTGACTTCGGAATATATTGTTTCTGCAGAATGCATATGCGTTACAATTACGAAAAGCTTTAAAAACATTTATTTTACTTTTCATCAACAAAAAGTCAAAAATAACATCTTTATGAAACAAACAAAAGCTGAAAATCAAAACGAAGTACACCTGTTCAGATGTTGGCACTTCCGTTTCTAAGGCTGTAAACTTGTTATTGGTAAAATTATTACTCGGCATGTTGCAGGTTAACCTCTTGTGAAGGAATTGGTGGCAAAAGTGGGAGGGGAATACTAGAAAACTTACGACAGGGAATTTGTCTGGGACGGAAAATGTTGGGGATTACTTGCATCTCTAATTAAAACGAGCAGACAAACAAACAAACACAGTATAAATATGTTTTTCAATTCACTAACTAGAGCTGTGTAGTTACCGTGGTAGTGTGTTAAGTTTGTGTAGCTGAGTGTTACCGTGGAAATGAGGTTACATCACTTTAGCGGTGTGTTATGTCAGTAAGGGAACATATGTGTAGCTGTGTTTTACATTGGCTCTGGTATTAACTAAGTCAATCGGTGTGTTACTTTGGCAGTTGTGCAGCATCATTGTAGCGGTTTGTGTCGCCGTGTGCTACCTTGGCAGTGAGGTAACATATGTGTAGCTTTGTGTAACCTGTTTAGTCAGGTAACAGTTGTGTTGTTGTGTGTTACCTAGGCAGTAGGGTAACATAATGTAGCGTTGTGTTTAAAGGTATAATAAATGAAGGTTTGATGCCATTGACTTAATGTTAATTAAATGAAGCGGCGTGTTACCATTGCTGTATCAACACATAATTGTAGCGAGATGTTACCTTCGCAGTAAGGTTCTCTTTAACGATCTCCTCCCAGCCCAAATAAGCAGTAAAGAGGTCGCTCAACTTGTCTTTGTCTTTGATGTAACCGGAAAGATCATCATGTTTATCGAATTTCATGTTGTTGATTATGAGCAGTATGCCACGTGGTTTCGAGTCCATCTGGTATCGTTTAGCTATGGATAAATATATTTATATATTAATTGAGAATATCTATAACAAAGACATAATGATCCACACAAAACAACACCAACAAATACAACAACAACAACCAAAGCCATAACCACGACAAACACCACCACCACACCACTACTGTTAATAAAATAGAAAAACAAAAAGATACAAAAGAAAACAGTAAAAGCAACGAACTGCACAATGTACAAAATATAGTGGTATTTTGTTTTTATATTTAAAGTAACACTTAAGAACTTTTATCTTGATAAATGATCATTGAAACATAAAATTGTTTGATAACAGAAACTCGTTTATAAAACACATCATCAATAGGCCTCTGCCAGTGTGACAGTGAAATTAAATTCCACCGAGAAAAGGGGAAGCATTTAGAAAACAAAGCCGGCATGGGGGACATCGCTGTCGGAACTCTATTTTAAAATGTAAACACATACAACCTATGATCCTGAGAAAAATTTAACTACACAACGATGTAGTACGAGGCGACATTTTACAGCCGACACACAGCCACTAATCATCAGCTCTAGTAAGTAAAATACAATTTAGAAAAGCGAAGCCTTCAGAATGAAAAAGTTTTTTACCTAGTAAGCTTTCTTGCGCGCCCATGGTACAACGAGATTCGCCAGCCGCTTTGTAGAACTAACGAAGTTGCGATATATCCTCGTCCTCAAGCACCGGTCTGTTTAATATACAAACACTAGTAAACAAACACACATCAGGTTTCGCTGACAATATTTTAACTTTATACAATTATAAGTGTTACTAAATGTAATATATTATTGTAAGATGATATGACTATACGTTGTAGTAACTGGGACTTGAGAGTTAACCAACTGTGTTGTAATGCACGTTTAATGCATTAACAAAATAACCACAAAGTACAAATTTAAAACACGTGCATTCTTGTTTTGAAAATTATGACTCTAAGAATTGTTATAGGGCGTTAACACAATTAAGATTATGAGCTCACTAATTTAAAATCATACTGTTTGGCATCTACTAACATTGATAAAGAAAGTAAGCGTAATTTTATTAAATTTGAATAAATTGATATTGGATATTCATTGAGTAAAACTTAAAGATTTATTACCTGCCAAATTCATCTAAATACATTGTCAAATAAACACCTTTTGTTATAAAATGCATAATTTAACTAATAATGACACAGTTTGTCAACTGAGAAACTCATTCGGTAACATTTCTGGCCATTCTAAAAATCCATTTTCGTATTTGACCAGGTAGTCAAATAAGATTTATAATTTGGCGCGAAGCCCTTACATTATTTCCGTAAATGGTCGGATCAGATTTTAAATTGGCAATACCTTACAGTTTTACTCAATACGTTTCTAAAAATAGCATTCCCGAATGTTTCCGTATGTTAATAAGTTAACTTCATTTGAAACCGATCGATCCCGAGGGCTTTTACAAACGGCTGGGATTTTAAATATTCGCGAATGTATATCCAGTTACATCTCAGTGTTTCGATGAAATCAGATCTAAATCTTATTGCAGTAAATCTTTTATGAGGATATACTTATAATTTAGGTGAAGTTTCATGAAAACTAATGTGTATTGTTGAATGCTCTCGTTCAACGGTAATATATCTTTAACGTTTGTTAGGAAAGAGGTAAAGAACAGTCATGGGCTTGTACAATCTTTCCAAGACGAAGCTGTGCTTACAACTTCGTGTTAATATGTATTTGGACGTTTGAAAAGAGTATTAAGTTATTAATCACATGACACTATGCGCTCGTAGATGTATATTGTGTAATATTACACATTAAGTGCTTATGTTATGTTGTTTTGTTGCATAATATGTAAATCCGTACATGAATCATAAAATCGCAATTTGTTATATATTTTCGTAATGACTTAACTGTTGTTTACATTTACAGGATACTATTTGAGTTCTGTTCGATCCCTTAAAATACATGTATATTGTTTTTGCTAAATTATGACTAATTGCAAATAGATTTTCAAGACGGTATTAAGTAGTGGGTATATATTAATACTACTTAGTATTGAATGTATATAAGCAAGTCTTATTGAAATGTGCCAAGGATAGTCGCGCATGCGCAATGTGAAGTAACGCCATATATTGGTCGCCATTATGTTGACAGCAAGACGACGAAGGCAGAACGGTAAATTGTTATAATTATTAATATTGTGAATTAAATTGTTGCCATCTGTAATGCATAATTATGATGGTATGATATCGTGTTTCAATCACTTTTGGTAGTAATTTTGAGGGCCAGTTTTATAAGTGAACAAATGACCTAGATTATTAAACACAGATTACATCTGTGAGGGAGGTCACTTTTCTGAGAGTCATTATTTATTTGCTAATTTCACCTTGCATTACATGTTGTAATTATTATATTTGATGTGTTTGAATTAAATATTTAGTTTAAAGACATGTTTCGTGAACACACATGTTTTAATTCTTTTTTGTGCTATCCTTGTATTTAATTTACATGTATCTGGCATCATTGTAGTCAAAGATCCATTTTTAAAATTGTAAGTTGTGATATTTTAAATATTTGATCATTTTTATTTAATTAACACATTTGTGATTAATGTTTTTATTATTTATAATATGTTTTAAATATGTTGACTGTGATATATTAGTGTATTGTATTGCCTGTACATTGAATGTAAAATAAATCTATCTATCTATCTAGACTTGGATAGTTTATAATTAAGTATATAAACAAGAATTTAATGGCATAACGGTAGTTTCGGTTTCTGTTCAATATATAATCTCTTCTTGTATAAACACATAGTTCAATTCCAAACTTAACGGTGTCGGAAGCCCTTTGGTGGACACTCAACATTTTTAGGAGTGTTTTAAAATAATATTATTTTTTTAGTATTGTCAGTGTTGTTGACAATACTAAAGGTTGACGCTCATGTTTTTCTTTAACTTTTAGAGCTATAAAAGTCTTTGTATTTTTTTGAAGGAGACGTTCTATTTTTCTCTATTAAGTTTGTTGAGGATAGGTTAATATAGAAATTATTTAAATTTAATTTAAACAATCAAGTAAAGTTTTCTATTGTTTGTATCCTGCTCTGTATATACATGTAGACTGGAAGATAGCCTCAACAGAGGTCGGGCATTTTGGACTATAGTGGCTTGATAATCGATACTCGAATTTATATATAATGTCAGTAAAAAATAGTAGAAACTTAAGCGTCTTGGTTTTTCTTGGTCTTAAGGATTCGGGATTACATTTACGACAAGTAGACATTTCCGAATGTAATTAGAAACGAGAACGGAGACCGAAGCGGAACATTTTTGAGGGGGCATGTCCAAAAATAAAAGGATTTGAGTTTGTTTTTTCTTCAAAAAGTTGTGTTACAGAATAACGTACTTTATTTAATTCTATAAAACCAATATGTCTCCTTCGCACCACTTGTTTGGCAACTAAACGCACGGTAGCTGTGAGAAACGTGTCTTTTGTGACAATGCAATACTTGAACATTGCTCGATTTATATGTCGGCATTGTCTCCAGTTGTCCCATTGTCTTATTTTAGCACTTAATGTCATTAAAGGAAAAATATCTTATCGGCAAGAAAAAAACGCGCTGGTCAGGAAATGGAAGATCGAGTCCGATTCTCGACATTAAAGTGAACTGTTGAGCGTTATTCGGATGTTCTATGAATTTTGTTTCAATGTTGCGCATACGTTCGGTACAGTTGACCACAACTTGACAAAGTCTGCAGTGGAATGACATGTGACCCAAATATCATCGTCTTTGGCCATACACTGGTCGGTAATTCTCATAGCTTGTACGGTTAACGGCTATTACCTCCATCGGCAATTTCAGCCATTGATTTCAAAAATTATTCCACTCCGCAATCGTAGGCCATTCCAAAAATATCAAAATGATTGCCAAAATTTGATAATGCAAGTTGAACAAATCCCATAACAGTACATACACTTACGTTAAACAACATGGACAGAAAATGATCCGATGGGTATAAGCAAAGCCAAATACATACAAGTTAAAGTTTATTTTCTTTCGAAAGAACTCGTGCACCTACAGGTAATAATATTGCGTTTTACGTTAAGGTAAACGTCTGAAAGGTTCGACAGTTACATTAGAGAAGTCATATTCTTGTTGCCAAACATGCCAAACACATCCCGTCCTTGGAAATAATTATCAAGCTCTCGAAACAATCTAAGATTGGTAGATAAAGATAATATTGAATGTACGTATACTTTAATGCTAACATTTTGCGATTGCGATCCATCGTAGGCATACAAAAACAAAACAAACTCAAAATAAACTGACCCTACAGCACATTCAAAATATCAAGTTAAGTGTACCACGATGAGCACGAGGAAATGCTGCATTGTATTTATCGCCCAGCAAAACTGAGTAATGTATAACTACATAATGGAAATAAAAATACAAAAGGTAGAAGCTTTTCTTTTTAAAAATGCAAAATCTTTACTAAATAACTCTGTAAAGCCATGTCAAATATAGAAACGAAGTTTGGAGGATTTTTGAATATTTATTTAAGCGTTTTCCTCTGTAAATTGCATGTATTGCATTATAAAAATAGTTACATTGTCGACCGAATATCTGCGTACAGGCCGAAATTGATCTTTCGACTGTCCTGGTTTTCATGATTTACACATCGCTGGTCCGAATACTTATTATAATATGAAAGCCATATCGCTCCATTATGATAACTATTAATGACCAATTATCGGACTAGGTGATGGTGATAGCTATTTGCATAGGCATGATTGACAAGTGAATAAATAGATGGCCATACAAAGCGTGTGCGTCAAGACGCCAGTTTGGGCGGGCTGTCGATAGGTCAATTGCATAAATGCCCAGTATTTTAGCTTTTCTTAATTTAATATTTCCTTTTCTTAACATTGTTCTCTTATAATATGTTTCTTGCAAAATATTACCTAGATGTTTATTTAGGCCTAAATTAAAAATACTTTGTTTGCCCTTTACCGAACCTAACGTTTTGGGTTGGGTCGTTCGGTAGAAAAAATGTTGTTTTTTTCAAGCATTATCCCTCTAAAAGGTAGATCCGGCAAAACAACTTGTTTGTACATGTATGCAATATATATAAATTATATTTATTTATTTATTTATTTAATATTCCATTATTTTAACACGTTACTTTAACCAGTAAATACATAGCATGGTAAAATGTATAAATAGCTTACTTTTATATATTATACTGTGTATCATATTTTATAATTTTTGTTCACTATATAGCTTATGCATTTCTTCACGTTCACACTGGTACACATGTAGTCATCGAACGCCATAACCCCACCATGTGCTAGCATCTTCCATGCTTGTAGATCTAAATATTTAGTGTCTGTATGTAAAAAGCTTACTAAACATATGTATTTTGTTGCATATTTTGTTGTTGGTTTTCATTCACAGTAGCATCTATCCTCTTTTAACATAAACTCTTACATTGACATAAAAAGAGAGTGCAGGACAGCCCAACGTCTGTGTAAAAGGGGAGGGAAGCAATTATTGTTTGCAAAATAAATGTTTTAAACAAAAAGTGGTATTTTTAAATTTTGTTACAATATACTTGATCTGGAATCCTAAACCTGTTAAAGATAATACATGTATCACAATCCATTTCCGTGAGGGTGACACCCCTTGCGTACTGCCTGCCGCCCTATTTCTGCCTTGCGTACTGCGTACCGCCATGTTTGGCATCCTGTACAGCGTACTGTTTAACAACAAAACAACTATTTTGGCAACTTCGTTTACATAAAGAAGATCAAATGACAGTATGTTGCGTGCACATGTACTTCACGCGGGCCAGCATAACTCAAAACCTAATAGGAGCATACCTTTCACACATAGGCATATAAAACTCCAACCACTACCGGAGGTATTCTTTGAGTTCTATAAGTGAAACATCAATAGTTTGTCTAAAAATAGAAAGGTTAGAAAGAAGGACGTAAACAATAGTTAGAACCAAAATTGATTTGTCTTTTTTGCACAAACTATTGATGTTTGACTTATAAAACTTTAAGATTACCTCCGATGGTGCATGGAGTTTAATACGGCTAAATTAGATTTTGAGTTCTGCTTGCCCGCGTGAAGGCCATTGTTGTGGCTAATTAATGGTTAATTAACAATTAATTTAATGTTTTATTTTAAAAAAATTGGTACTTTTGAGGTAACCTCACAGTATTTTGCATATTTCATTTCAATATCATCTCTAGATTTTGAAAATGACAAATGGACTGTTGGGGGCTGCTTTGTGCATTTCAATATGTTTCATCTCCTTAAAGAAAGACATGAGCGTTCACCTAAGGGCCAACAACTCTGACAATACTCTTCAAAATGTTGAGTGTCCACCAAAAGGCTTCCAGACACCGGTAAGTTTAACACTATGTGTTTATACAAGAAGATATTATCTATTGAACAGAAACCGAGACTATGTCATTATGTCATTTTTATTTGTTGATAAACTTAATTATGAAATATCCGAGTCTAAAAACATGTGTTTACACAAAACATGTCTTTTAACTTAATATTTTATCCAAACAGGTCACATATAATAATTACAACATGTAATGCAAGGTGAAATTAGCAAATAAATAATGACTCTCAGAAAAGTGATCTACCTTACAGATGTAATCTGCGTTTAATAATCTAGGCCATCTGTTCACTTATAAAACTGGCCCTCAAACGTACTACTAAAAGTGATTGAAACACAATATCATACCATCATATGCATTATAGATGACAACAATTTTATTCACAATATTAATAATTATAACAATTTACCGTTCTGCCTTCGTCGTCTTGCTGTCAACAAAATGGCGACCAATATATGACGTTACTTCACATTGCGCATGCGCGACTATCCTTGACACATTTCAAAAAGACTTGCTAATATATATTCAATACTAAGTATTATTATTATATACCCACTACTTAATACAGTCTGGAAAATTTTAATCGCAATAAAACTGATGCAAAAAAATGGTCTTTGTAAGGGCACGCACAAAATTTAACAAAACTAAAAAGAAGGCCAAATTTAAATATAAAAGTATAGCAGGACATAAATTCGGTAAGTTAGCAAACTCGAACCTACGAAAATTTTGGAAAATATTTCAACAAGAAATGTCTTTAAAAAAGACAAACGGCGTCAGATTAAAAAAAAAAGAATAACATATAACACAAGGTTAAGTACTTGTACATAAATGTTACACAGATGACAGAAAACTTAAAATGAATATTGTCAAGTGGACAGCTATTTTGGCCAACTTTGTTAGAAATGAAGTAATGTCTTCAAATTCCATTAAGGAGATTCATTACTTGTGTAATGACAACCCGAGGCAGGAAAGATTGCAAATCTTATCTTGTACACATAGCACATGCTCAAGCCAATAACATTAAATGAGAGTTTTAAGTCAAAAGTTATATAATCTCTACTAGACAAATGAGCTCGTAGTCGCAAACTTGGACAACAATACATATAATTTATTCATATTCATAAAATAAATGTTTTATTGTTCCAGGTTTTAATTTAATTCATTACTTATAATAGTGGAATTTTTACCTCTTAGATTCAATTAAATTCCAGAGTTACATCTGACCTTCTGCAAATTTTACAGCACAAAC
>Ga0224511_10001256_pt1 | contig 14877 bp, 9 predicted proteins | sample SF_May12_sed_USG_2_FD_169988 | JGI IMG/M metagenome (GOLD analysis project Ga0224511, IMG submission 169988) | Sediment microbial communities from San Francisco Bay, California, United States - SF_May12_sed_USGS_8_1 | ecosystem: Environmental > Aquatic > Marine > Sediment | place: USA...
CATGATTGTGGATCTCATACATTTTAAGTTACACGCGACACAATATTACAAGCTGAAAACATTATTGTTTTTTGCATATTGGGTCGTTTTCTGGTCCTAATAGAAATAGCCTAGAACAAAACACCAGGTACAAAACTACGCGTGATGGTCAGCATACCTGTAATGTTTTATGATCGTGGCATTCATACTTATTGAGTTACGCGTTACACACGATTATATTGTAAGTGTACTTTTCTGAAACACATAGAGGGGCATAACTCTGGTTCAAATGAGCATGACCGGAAACAAATCCCAAGGTACACGATTAAATGATAAATGTATTATTCTGAAACACTAATGGGGACATAACTCTGTATACCTGTAACGATTCATAACTGTGGATTTCATACTTCATTAAGTTATGCGCGAAACAATATTCCATGGTAAATGTAGTATACTTTTACACAAGGTAGCATAACTCTGGATTGAGTGGATGTTTCCGGAAATAACAATCCCAGGTGTACAACTACATTAACGGTAAAGTTCAACTTTTCACGGCACAAGCTACGTGGGCAAAACGATTGACGGGCAAAGACAAACCTATATACCCATAAACTTTTAAAGTGCATCAAACGTTGCATATTGTATAAACAGTGTGTCGCTTTAAATTATGAAATTGGATCAAGGTAGAATCCTTACCCGAAATAACATGTACATACGATACTGTATTTTACTACGAGAAAAACAGTGAACCTCTTTCTAAAATTTAAACTCTTAAATTGACCAGTTTGCTTGTATATGTTAAAAATAATATTGTCACAATGTTTGTAAAACTGAGTGGTCTTATTGTGTAAGTCTCTGCCTAATTGGTCACTTCTACACGAACATGATTTTAGGCCGACTTTTTGAAAAATCGGTAAAATTATTCCGGTCACCTTTTTATCAATATCGTTCTTCGCGTCCGCTCGTTGTATATTAGGTTTCAAGTAATTCACTAGCGAATTCGGGGGGGGGGGGCGCTCCCGGCCCCCACCTCCCCAACGGCCACGGACCTATAATGTTTCGATGCCCTAAACGCTTAAATTCCGCAATTGTTTTTTGCAGGCTCAACGTTACCAGGAAAACAAAATGGGCCAAACTGAGCAACATCGAGCATTGATTGAGGGTCTGAAGAGACTTGCTCCCGAGAGTCTGCGCAATACAATTAGGATACACCACAGGTACCCATTCTATAGTAAATATATGCACATATTGAGTTATGATAATATGCCCACAATCACTCTTAGCATTTGTACCTTATACTAGTGTTCTACTTGTTTTGCCTATGTTTAACTAAGACCCCTGAACAATGTTCGCAAACCGGAACGGCGTGTCGGAAACACATTTGAAATCGGAAATTACCTTCTGCTATCCATAATCTAAGTTTAAGAAACAAGTCGAATTATATGTTTACATTAACAGCTTTGCATTCTACTGTGTGCGTTATAAATGCATATTCAAAATAATTTACAATACTGATGTCACTGAATATTAAATTAATGTGTTTTGACTCTTAGTTGGTTAGACACGTTCTTTGGACACGTTCAGAAAATTGTTTCAACAAGAACGGAATATGGACAACATTCGAAAGCAGACAAACAACGTCTTCTCGATAGAGTACAACGTCGTATTGCAAATCTTCGCAAGAACGCAGTGATGGTACTAGTTTTTCTGTTTTGTTTTTTAATCACGTATACTGTATCTTTAGGTGTCAATATCTTCACAAAAAGGTCATTTCTCTTAGGAAGAAGAACAACTTGACCATTACACGCTCGATTTACGTGGTTAATTGAAAAAATGCGTACATATTGTATGACTTTTTGTGTTTTAAGAGATTCATAATTGATTTTAATTTTACGGAGTAAGAACAATATTTATGTTTAAAATAAACATGTTTCGTGATTCCAGCTCGTAAACCTTTACTGTATTTTTTAAAAATGTGTTAACCATACAGGCATTTTTAGAAGAAAAACTCCACACACAAGCTTTTTAAAATAGTTTAAAGGTGTATTATTATACTCTCTAAGTATGATGAAAAAAACTGTTTAAGCAGGTTAGAAATATGGTACATGTATTCGAAGTGAACGTCTGAGACGTGTTCTAAAACCAAGATTAGGCAAGTTTTCAATCGACTATAAAAACAACGATATGACGAATTTCCCAACTATAAATAGTGTACCTGTCGATGTCACAAAGTTGTTTTGTTATTTATACGCTACACGTATTTCCATCACACAAACAACAAACCTCAGATTAACTGCAACTTGTTCGAACGCATGTATTGTCTTAACCTTAAATGAACATACATACTGAATTTACAAATTTATTTATATTATTTTAAACACAAATAATATCAAACGAAACACTATGTTCAGGTGAAGGAGCGTCTGCAGATAAAGGCCAAACATACATGTGATGAAATCGCAGAAGAGTTGCTGAAATACCTTGTGTCCTCAGAAGTGAAAAAGAAACTGATCACCTGGGTGGAATCAGAAGCACCTGACGTTGTCGAAAATGACATGGAAGCGACTGTCAAAAAAGGTATTGAAGCATATTATACTGTGATCTAACTGTATGCGTACTCATAATCACCGTCACTAAACCAAACTGTGGTTGAACGGGCTTGTAATGCTTTGGCAGATTTTATTTGTACGGTAACACATGAAACGACGTGTTGTGTGGAAAAACTAAGGTATCTTAGATAACTTAAAAGTTGTAGACAGCCTCATGGTTTAAAGGTCAAATGTGAATAAATACTGTTTGTCCGGACGCTATACGACGTTATGAATTGCAAGATTGGCACATGGCACATATTTTAATATTCATAAGAGGGAATGTCACAAGTTATTTTCTAGGTACTCTTTCATTTGCAGATTTTCTTGATTTAAAATAATTCGACTTTGCGTTGGGATAACATGCCACTATTCTTCCACTAGACCGGTTATGACCTTTGTCATTTTTGCCGTTCGAATCATATACTGTTGCACGTATCAATTTGCCGTTATGGATGTTGTTGTATGAAACACTAGCTTATTCCTGGTAAATAAACGTTAGTACTTAGTATACGTGTATTTTTCAGCTCAAAACATGATTGCTGAAAGGATTCAAAACGAGATTGGGTTTTGGGAACAGACAGAAAACCATTTGCACAAAGGCATAGAAGACCTTACTGCATGCTTTAAATGTGAGTTTGAACTTCTGGCCGAAGAGGTATTGCAACTCGACGATTCGATGTGTGCAAAACCAGACCTTTCAAAAACACGACTGGGTAAGTCAAAAAATAATTGCATACTCAAGTTTATTTCTGATATACATGTACGTATAACATGGCGGGCGGGTCTTCGTGCGGACAGGCTCTCGGCATCTGTTGAAATGTACGGACTCTTAAGTTATAGCCAACGTTAAGTTTCCCTGACGGACCAAAGGATGGACATACCTACAAAGCGATATCTAAGCATCGCCTCTTCTACGAAGGGCCAACGCAAACCTTTTTCATTCGTATGAACATTTTTTTCAATTTATATTAGTAAGTAATAGTCCAAACATAGGTTTAACCTAATTTTGACTGATACCGCAGGGTCGTAACATCATTCATGTAAATATATCCTCAGATAAATTTACCAAACTATGTCCATGGTTTTAAAACGGCACTGGCCCTATGACAGTAAAATATGTAAGAATTACACGAACCCTTTTCCCAGTTACGCCAAACGATTATCAATTAAACGACACGTGATAATCATTGAATAAACCCTGTTCAACATATTTCAAAGTGTTAATTCTTAGCTGATTAACTAGGCATTGAGGGCTCAGTTAAGCGACCAATGCACTCCGGGCCCTCTTGTTGTATCTTTGGAAAAATTAAACATGTGTTTTTGTATGTAAATTCCTGTTCTATTGAAGAAAAACGGCCAAATACTATTACTGGAGCAAAACGTTTATTAGCTGGTACACTAGCCAGAGCCTCTCAGCTAGATTCAGACGATTTCGATATAGAAAGTATCCTGATTCTTGCTGGATCGTCGTTCATCGCACTACCCTTTGTATTAGCTGGACTAGTGCTGGTACTGCCGACACTGATACCAAGCGGTATTATAGCATCATTCGACCGTTATGTAGAATACATACAGAAACAGGAGTACGCTAAAAATAAGGCCAGTGCTATGGCAGAATTGACTAAAAAACATATTCAGGGACTCTTCACACCTGAAAATATAAGAGCTCTTGTTTTCGACTCATATTTTAAGTACTTTGAAAATCAGATACACGCAATTTGTGACAAGAAAATTCCTGCAATTATTGAATCCGACGAGCTCCAAGTCCAACTAATTCGGAGTGATAACAGAACAACAGCAGAGATTTTGCAAGATTTTCAGCCATTACAAAGCAGTATAGATAATGCTTTTGACCAACTACGCATTTTCCGTATGCGTCACCTCGATAACGGCTTCAACCCCATCAGCTTTGATGCACTTAGCATGGACAGAGAAATTGCAGTTGGGACACATTTCACAGTCTACCGAATATTGTTGCATCCTCATGAAGTCGCAGAAACAGAAGATACTTCACAAGCAGCGATGCGATCAAATGTAGAAAGCGAACTGTTCAATTCGCTTAATGAGGTGGAATGTTTAAGGTATGTAATGAAATTAAACGCACCCGTTGCATAGAAGATGCCATATCTGTTTCGAATGACCGAACTTGTTTACATCTTACTTTTTAATCACAATTTAGCAGTGTTTTATACTTTCCGACATATGAGAAACTGCTAGATAAAATTACACATGCATGTTAAATAATCACGACCTTTTTGGAAAGAGTTGGCTCGCAAATTTGGTTTTGTTTGGTAATTTTTCGAGTATTTATGTGATAACAGGTAAATAGCTTAACTACATACAATTCATTCAGTTGTCGCTGTGGCCGAGGGGTAACTCATCGGACTGCGGTTCAAAAGGTCCCATTTCTATTCCCGGGTCTTTTATGGGTTTTTTGTTATTTGCTTCGTTGTTGTTGTTGTTTTCATTTTGGTGTAACAAAAATTTGTCATCCGATATTGACATTCCTTTAACATTGCTATTTCATTTAGCACACTAAACATACTGCAAAATGTGGTATCATTTGTATATGTTCCAAAATACAGACATTGCATCTTTAAAATGTGTATGTCGCGCTTCCCAGTATAAAACAATATGCTCACCAAAACAAGTGTGCACGTTTTTTAATTTTACATCTCGTTTATTTGAGTTTTACACTTTTGCACATGATCAATATACATATTATTAGTTTCATTCTTTGTATCAGTAAGGTAATTTGGAATATGTATGATTTTGCAAGTTTGTGCAAATTGCCATATGTTTGCAATGCCAGAGTGAAATAGGTAAAAACGTTTGTATGTAACATTATCTCTAAATGTCGTCATTAGACATTCACAATATCTTCTAAATAAAATCAGCAGTACATAAAAACAATGAATTTAGCAATGGTTAATATAAATGGAAGAGATGTTCAAAGAAATAATGTTGTAAACAATGTGGACAAGTCAAGTTTATGGGCACCATGACAAAATGGCCCGTACAAAAACACACAGAACATCACAAACACGGAGTATACAAAGACGCAACATACATGTACATAAAGAAATAACTATTTTTGACAAACCCACCTATTTTTGTTGCAAATGCAATAGATATATGAATCTGTTGTATTTTCACCAAAATGATTTAACATTTATTGTCAGACTAATGCAATGGTCACAAATTAAACTGACGCCGTACAATTTCAGCGATTTGCAAACCACCGGGCACGGGGGAATTTTTAAAAACTGTCTCTTGTGTGGTCACATATCGTACAGGCGCAGAAGGGCGTCTGTATATTATGTTAACACCGGTCAATGACAGGCCGAACATCATATGACATCGTTATGGTGTATATATTAATACCAAAAATCGCCATCATTTCCTCCACGAAACTGTTCTATTAAAAAAGAAAGACTGAAGCTGACTCTGACAGTGATGTAGGTAGAAACCACACTTAAGACTGCAAACATTTCAATAGTACTTTCAATAGTTCGTTGTATATTATAAATCATGAGCTGATCAAGCGAAATATATTTTTGGTTGTATTTATATTTTTGATTTTCAGAAGAGAAATATCTGTTTAGATGCAATATGTACGTCTGCAAATATACGACGCTTCTCACCAGAGGCAGTTCGACTTATATAACATCGGCCGGTGCCAGGACGGGCATCGTGAGGTGCTCGGACGGACATCGGCCGATTTGCTAAGTGTTTTTCGAAAAATTATGAGCCTTTTCAGACATAATACGAGGCGCAGACAGGCACCGTACAGTGCCCGGACTGTCGCCGTTGAAATCGTACAATTTAAATATTCAACCAAAATCGCCCAGTGCCCGTCTGATGTATGCAAACACCGGCTGTGCGCCAGATGTCATTTTATCCTCAATGGCCCTACACAATGCCATACGGGCGCCGTGGAATTTTAAGTAGGACCTTCATTTCACCGGGCACGATGTCTAAACAATTGCCTTATTCTCGTATTAATCTTCTTTCTGCCGGCCAGGCGCCGTACGGGCGCCGTAGAATCGTACGATATTTGGTGAAATAGAAGCCGTAGGGAGTACGTAGTGGATTTGTGACCATAACATTAGGGTATTTAACTTATATACATTTTGATACATCACTTGTGAAACAAAAAAAATAAGGCAACATATACTTGAGACCTAAGAAGATATTTTTACAAAAATGTATTTCTGTACACACATATGGCTGCTATTCCACGTGCCCGTATCAGTATCTGTATATTTGTGTCCACAAAAGTATCCGGACAAGTTGGTTCACTGAAACATTTTATCTGGATGCGGACGACAGATAGACATCATTTGGTAACATCAGCGGTTAAAAATACGTATTGAGCTTTTTCACTATTTGTAAATTTTTGTGACATTCTTGATCAAACTTAATGAAGTTGTAATTTTGTTTTGTTTTTGATTGGTGAAATTGCATTTTTTCCCCTTAATATGGCACATGCACATTTAGTATCGAATCGGTCTTTACCTGCAAGCGGCACATATTTAAGAGAAATGTGAGAAAGTTCTCTTTATTAAAACTTAGTAGGTACAATGTTAAAGTACTGTGTGAATAAGGTTGTTAGTTTAACATTTGGTCTACATAGGAAAATACGTTTGCTGGATACTGATATAGTGAATTGGGTGTCCGTGTTAAAATCGTGCGGACAAGGTTCTTAATAGGATTCAGATCATGCTAGGGTCATGTGGAATATCGGCCTATATTCGTCTATCTCATTTCAATTAGACACCTCCGGCACAAGAACATCATTGGCTTTGTTGGTGTTTGTCTGCCTGACCACACACTAGCGTCTGGTTCTGGCGGAAGCTGCACTTCACTCACCTCACCACACGTGATTCCCCTGCTAGAACTCTGCGACGAGAATCTACAGAGTTTAGTCTTCAACAATGAGGACCTACAATGTGGGTAAGGGTGTTGTCAAATTGGTACCAATATTTGTATCAAAGTAACACTGTCGGTTTGACATTTGTAAATTTCAGTCCCTTTTTCACTCGTTTATCAAATAAAAACAAAATCAAATAAAACATACACATACATGAATTTAGCAAATCTTCAGTTTAGTCTTTCAAAATGAGGACCTTGAATGCGGGTGAAAATTTTCAGCTAATTTGGGTAGTATTAATTTATGACTTTTAAATGCAGTTGTAAAATGTCATTTTCTTTACATCATCACATTTCGACCTACTCATATTTTCAATGATATTTATTTCGAGATAAGGTGTGCATAACTAGCCACTTGTGTTTCGTTTAGTCTGGCTAACGTTTCACTAAATAATGTTTTATGTGAAGTCAATGGTTCAATATCAAAACATAAGTATTTCGATTTCTCATCAGTTTAATTTAACTTACTACATTTGTTGTTTAGTGCCTGTGGGGCTGCTGTAAAAAGTCGCCCCGTACTACATCATTGTGCAGTTATCATGGAGTGTACATGTATGTTTCTCACATTTGAAAATGGAGTTCCGCTTATGCGCTTGGGGGCGTCAGTGGTGTGGTATCGATCATTACTACTGACGAACAGCTTCAATAAAACCGTATCTGCTTTTTTCTCGTGCAGGCCATGCTTTTTGAGGGCTTTCCCTTTCATCAGTTTAATTCTATATGTAATATGCCCGTCGATGCCGGGAAACAAAATGTTTAATAAGGTCCTAAACGCTCTAGACTGTTACTGTGATACAGTAAAAATGTGGACACTCATGTGCAACTATATGTTTTATTTAGAACACACACAAACACCAGCGAGAAACGCCGAGACGCTCTAGCCTTCTACAAGAAGATCTCAAGAGGCATGAGCAACGGCCTTGCGTACATGCATGACCAGGGTTATGTACACAGAAACCTGACGTTGACAAGTGTCGTAGTAAGTGATAAGCTTTAGCCTAATTCTTGAACATAAAAACAGTACTTCTTAACCTTGTATGCATTGAATATTATCGGCTTGTTATATTGTCATGTAAATAAAATACATCAACATCGTGAAAAATAGTTCACTTCATACAACGTGTCCAAGGTATATGCCTAAAATCTCAATAGGGACTGATTTTTATACCTCGACACATGTTTAAAAAAAGGCAGTTTCTTTGGGGTAAAACTGCATGGTCGTAAATATTTTTTTATAAAAGGGAAACGGGGTGGGGAAGTAGTCCCAACACTAGTTCTGACTTTTCGGAACACATTGGTAACGTTTAAGGGGGTATACTAGAGTCAGCTGGTGGTCGGTCGATCGGTCGGTCAATTGCGGATTTCTTGTCCGGGATATAACTCTGAAACTATAAGATACATCAACTTCAAATTGCCTATGCAGATATACGAATGTATCACATTGAGTAGAAGTGTAGTGCAGACTATGCCTTGTCTAATTTTAGAGTTACTGCCTTTTGTTTACTTTACACTTTGAACTTTGTCCGGAACAAAACTCTAAATGACGAGGGGTATTAGCAATAAACTTAGTACGAAGATAGATCTCATTGAGTAGAAGTGCAGTGCAAAAGAACCGTAACTCTGCATTGACTAATTTTGGAGTTATTGCTTGTTTTTCAGTTCGAACTTTATCCAGGACATAACTCTAAAACGACAAGAAGTATTAACAAGAAACTATGTAGTTCTATACATATCATTGGGTAGAAATCAAGTGCAAAGAACCATACATATGCCTTCTCTTATTTTTGAGTTTTTCCCCTTATTTTTTACACTCTCAACTTTGTCTTAGACATAACTTGAGAACTATAAAAGGCATCAACTTGAAACTCTGTATGTAACTTGAGAACTGTAAAAGGTATCAACTTCAAACTCGTTAGATATTTTTTATTGTTTTTACAGTGATACTTGTGCAGTCATACTCGTGCAACATGAAACCTATTCATAGAAAAAAAATTTTCACCTTAGAGGTGGAAAATTCAAATTTTATTATATCTTATAAATACAACAATATGTAGCAAAAAATGAAAAATGCTAAATTATTAACAAAAAGCATGTGTTCTGACAAGCGCGTGTCGGGGATATTCGGCACTGGTGACGACCTCTAGTTTAAATATTGAAATTGGATGTTATATGTTACAGGTAAGGAATGAAGAAGCCAAGTTGTGTGACCTCAGATTTGCCCGCAAAGAACAGCGTTTTTCAGAAGCCTTTGAGGGTACACTGGCATACATGTCGCCTGAGATGTTGTCATGCAAAGAATACACATACAAGACCGACATATTCAGCCTTGGCATTTGCCTGTGGGAGCTCTGGTATGGGCGCCCTGTCTACTCAAAGCCATACCACCATGGAATTTCTGAACTTATACAGTCCGTCACAGACGGCGAACAGCCATTCTGCGATCTTGAAAATGCCATGCCGCAAGCGTTACAGGTATTACTTTCTGCCTGTTGGGATATTGATCCAGACAAGCGACCTGCGGCAGAAATAATCGCCTTGAACTGTGCTTAAGGTAAATCAATTTTTATTACACTTATTGTCTATAAACTATTATGTGCTCTTTAAATTAAAAAAACAAACGCGTGCTTTGCTAATTTCAAATTGGCTAAACAGAAAACTGTTGATCTATGTTTTATAATCACTCGGTGTTAAAAGTATTTTTATCTACACACTTAATGTAGTCCCCTACTTTAAAAAAACAACAATGTATGTGGCTGTTGATTATATATTGCCTTTTTTCGTTTTAACTAAATAGTTAAGTTGGACACACGATGCGAAATTATGGCAATAATTCAGGGGAAACTTCTCGTAAAACACGAAGTTGTCTCCATACGAGGGCTGTTCGATAAATTCGCGGAATTGTGCACTAAATCAGTCAATTTTAAAATTTTGAAATTTGGCAATGTTATTTATTTACCCGATGTCAACACACTATTTCAATTTCAATCATCATACTCTCTTAGTTCTTTAAATATTGGTTACCATAGTAACCTATGTGTTGCTAGATGCCGGGCTCCATTTATTACCGAAATATTCATTTAATTTTTAATAAAACGAAACCATCGTCGCATAGCAAAATCCACACAAACTAAGCAGACGATTCAGTAATGTCATAACGTCATGTCCGTAGAAGATCTCTGTTGTAGCGGTATGATTGACTTCAAAAATGAAGTTGCGTTAGTTCTAATCATTTGTGTTTGTTTTGACGTCTTCCACGCAGTTGTTAAATGTTTGTGCGAGTCTGGGTAAATCACTTGAATGAACCAAAATTTTGTTTAAATGTCGACAACAACCAGTTCTAGTATCACATCATTTATGTGATTCGGATATACAAAGCTGACTATCCTTTAACGAGGATCCACACCAATATCAACTTCAAAAGTGAAGACTTCAATATTAGACGCAGAGACAAGGTGAATGGTGACCGACTATTACTTTGCGCGTTAGACAATTTCTCATGCTTATGTTCATACTTAATCAGTAATATTTTGCCAATACAATGAAAAAATACCATTTTAAGATAATTTTTGTTAATTTTGCATACCTTGTTTTACCAAAAGTTAAAACTATTCTTCCCATACTTTAACCAAACAGTTTGACCACTTGAAATATGCAAGGAAGGATTAAGTAGTCGGACATTCTCTTAGGAGAGGAAGTTGAAAAAAGGAAGCGCTCCAAAACTGAAGTCCCGTATTTGCCCCTAATACACTTTTAGTGTTCTAGTGGTAATTGTATACGGTATTTTTGTTAAACACATTAGTCAAACAATTTTCTAGGATATGATTTAATTGGATTTAATTTCGGGTTATCCCGTGCCAGACGAGTAGTTGAAAACGCGTTTGGTATTCTTGGCATGCGTTTTCAATGTCTTCTAGACTGCATGAAACAGACACCAGAAACTGTCGATTCCATTATTCTGGCTTGTGTTACACTGCACAACCTTCTTAGAAACCGTAACCCTGTGATTCCACGCCAAGCTATTGACACCGAAGATGGCCGGCACCATCTTCAACCTAGGGAGTGGTGTGAGGGTAGACAGCTGACGGATGGAGACGACAGGCATGGGCGTAATGTCGTAACGGACGCTAATGTTCATCAGAGGGACTACTTAAAGGAATATTTGAACTCACCAGCCGGGTCTGTGTCTTGGCAAGATGACAAGATATAATGTTTATTAATGGAATTAATGCACTGACGATAGGCAAAAGCCTCATGTGTTCAACAATTCAGGTTTAATTGTTTTGATGTTTTTAACGGGTAAATTGTAGACATTTTCATGTATGTTTACGACTTTTGTCAAAACATGCTTGCCTAACTTGTTGTTACAACTATACAGATAATGATTTGTAAGTCAAACGTTTAAACAAACATTTATTAAAGCATTTTTAAAATAAAAATACAAAGATTTTTCAGTTACTTTACAGTAAAAATAAATCAAATGTACTAAAGGTTTAAAAACAAAAGCTAAAACTTTTTTTACATTAGAACATTACAAAAAATATAATAAAGCATGCACTAAAAATGTCGATCTAAGAATATGTTTTGCTCTATATGGTATCAATGCTACTTGGCATTTTTGTAAATAAATAAATTATAAAGCGAAAATACTGAATGCTATAATGTTTTTCAGTTTCAATTAAAATTATAGCTCGTCACGGTCGAGCAATGATCGAACATTGATCTGGATGAAATCGAGTCTAGTCGAGTTTTAGTCGAGATTGTGTAAACAGTGTGTAGACTGTATGTCATACAAGGATCGCGAACAACCAAGATCTTCACACGATCGGTTTCACATTAACTAGACCATCAACTCGACCGATTCGCGATGCCTTCTCGATCTCTACACGAATATTTTTGACATGTCAAAAATACTCGGGTAAGAAGCCGATGCGATGCCGACCATAGCAGACCGTCCCGATCATGAAACCAGAGCGAGCCCGACCGGGCTAAAATTGATTGGTCGGGGACGATCGAGTTGATCTGATCGGCAGTGGGAATATCTGTCATAATTTTATACATATTGCCATGTATCATATGCAAAAACAAGTAAAATCGAGTAAACCGAAACAATTGTATAAACATTTTCTACGAATTTATCGAATAGCCCTCGTATATTTATGGGTAATCTTTTATAATTTGATGATAACATACCAACAGTAAGCCATAAACTTATCTACAATCAAGATTTAAACAAGTATATCTAATACGTAACACGGTACTCGTTTGAATTAATAAACGAAAAACAAAATCAAAACACACAAATACAAAATAGCGATGCGTTTTAAAATAGCAATATTATTAACTAACGCAATGACATTGGTTCGATAAGCATGCTTCAGACGAAATCAATGTTTCGTTCAATAACATCAATAAGCGTCAACGGTTATTGAAGATGATGGCTTACCAACATTCATGAGTCAAACCGAAAACTAGTCTAATTTCGTATGACGTTTTTTTAATTCATTATCTATAATACTTGGATAATTATGCTGATCTTGAATTGGACTTTCAAAAGCAAAATAGTGCATTCACAAAAGATGACTTCATTTAGCAAAAAATTGCATGTTATTCTGCACAATAGGGCTATTTGTCAATCCGTTATCTGACGTCACTGCCTACCAGCACGTGTGATACTTTGTTAGTGGTCCCCAAATGTTCTCAGAGAATGTTGAATTACATGTAATGTTTTTTTTTGTGGAAATATACCAAACGACCGTCGTTTAAATGTAAATGTATATTAATTATGCCTACAGTGATATGCGAAGTCGTCAACGATTTAATTGGTGTATTATCGCCCGTTTGGCTACTCGCTAATTGGTACACTAAAACCTTCTTTGATTGAGCGTGTCGGTACAAAGAGGGCCATTCACACGTAATTAAGGTGATTGGGACCAACAAGGTGTGTCGTTATACGTAACAGACAGGTTCTGTTACAACGAGGTTAAAAACAAATGAATTATATAGGGAATTGCTCGGGACCGAGCACTCGTGTCGGTACATCGCGAATGTCGTTACGTTAAGTCGTCGGTACAAGCAAGTTTCACTGTATGTTTTAATGCTGCATCATTAATAGTCATCGAGAAAATAGATTACATTTGTATTTCATAAAACCTCTTAACCAAGGAGCGGAGGGGCTGATTATAAAGTGAGAACGAAATAGTTCTCACTCTTTTTCGAATAGTCGTGTTTAAAAGAGCACAATTATCTAAACTAGTAAAAAACTGAACGCGTAGTGTTTAGATGTTAAGATTAAACGGTTGCTATTTATAGTGCCTTTAATATTTTTGACAAAATATTTAAGGAACCGTATTCCTTTCTCTGTCGGTGTCGTTAAATCACAAACGTAAGAGTACTAGATATATATAACAAGCCATGTGGCATTGCCTTTCGGGCGCTGAAAAGTAATGTTGAATGTAAACCAATGTCATGCACGTATATACAAGAACATAGGAGAATTCATTTGGTCAAGTTTCTAACCATCTTGGTTTGAAAGGAATCTAACATACAGGTAGGAGAGGCTTGGGTAGATCAAGACAACAACTGCCAGTTAAGTCTTGTATCAGTACGTTCTACTAACAGAAGGCGACGCATCATTGTTAACACTTTTACGAACTATTTACAGTAGCCCGGGGTGTTTTAGCGTCAATGAAGTTATTAAATAGCACAACTGCAGCGTGTTGCTAACCAACACTTCTTGCTTACGACCAAGATGTCCTTGATATGACTATCAACGTTATCCTCAGATAACTTTTTTTGGCTGTACATATCAAAACAGCTAGGTAAATTAGGTAACACATTAATTTCAGTGATGTTGATTGCTCATACCCCTGACTTGTTGGTCACGTTACGACCCTTTGAGGCCAAGTTTGACTTTGTTTTACGGGCGTATTTACTTTGTAACACCGTGCGATGTTGGTGATACTCATTGTGTTTCACTACTAAGGAGATAATAAGCAGAACTTTATTGATTTTTATTGCATTTTAATAAACTATGTATTGATTTGTTGCTTATTTCCGACTCCTTCGATGAAGACAAATTTTAAATCATTTGTGAACAGACATTTTAATATGAGAAATAACTCGAGAATTATGTAAAACATTCTGATGTACATGTATGAAAACAAAACCAAATAATAGAATGCATTGTAATAGAAATGTACAGCTATATATGCTTACAAAATCTCGTTGTCAAACTAGTATTATTAAGACGTTAATGCACCTGTCAATATTTTGCCCGCCCGGGGGGGGCGGCGGGCTGACCCAGGGGAATTTGACATCTTAAAATATTTGGAGTCTAAATCCCCACCCTAGAGACAACTATTTTTGTCTAAAT
>Ga0224511_10001257_pt1 | contig 14873 bp, 7 predicted proteins | sample SF_May12_sed_USG_2_FD_169988 | JGI IMG/M metagenome (GOLD analysis project Ga0224511, IMG submission 169988) | Sediment microbial communities from San Francisco Bay, California, United States - SF_May12_sed_USGS_8_1 | ecosystem: Environmental > Aquatic > Marine > Sediment | place: USA...
AAAAAACAGACTCAAGTTCCAACAGTGTTTTTTAACTTGACTTATTTTTCATATGTATTTCTCAAGCATTTCGAGATTTTTTTCATAACTTTTTAAACAAATGACCTGATCTTTCCAAACTTGATTACAGTAAGTTTTACTTACACGTTGTCTTCATCGACCTCGTCCAGCACTTTCTTCAGCTTATTCACGAGGGTGGGCCCGTTTTCCGGATGTATGCATACGTCGGCGTAGGACATGGAGGGTGAGTCCTGCACGACGCACGTCCCCTGACTGTCCAGCTGATACGGGAAGAAGTGGACGCCCTGGCCCGCTGACAGCTGCAGTGAGGGAATAAGTGATTTAGTAATGTTAAAGCTCCTGTATATTAAGCAAGGTAAGAAATAGTATCGAGCTGAACCATCCACATTTCAACAACTTTTTTTAGATTAATTTAAATGTCTATGATTTTTTTAAATTGTAACAGTTTATTTACAGTAAAAAAGAGGAAAGGAGACAGAATGAAGTGTAACGCACTGACCAGAAATTGAATTATTTGACAAACAATTGTTACATATGTCTAAACAAGCAGTAATGGACAGTTATGGTCTTATGGAACTGTAAATCACAATCATTTATAACAGTGCATGGTCAATTTTAATCCAATGGATTAGGGTTATGCTTGTCAGGTAACAATCTTACCTAGTAAATACAAAAGAAAGTTTACTTCCTTTTGTGATAAACCTTACCACACAAACAAAAGAAAAGTACAAAAATGGGAGGATATTGAAGTTTAATAGAACTGTGCATTACATTTCAGTCTTTGAATCAAAATGAAAACCCTCAATATGAGAAAGTAAAGTAAAAGCATTCCTAGCCAAAAGCACAAATTCATCTTGGAACAAAAAAAATACACTAACCTTCAATGACACAGTTCCTTCCGGGTCAATGTCGTTAGCGATGACGATGTTGTTCTTCATGCTCATGCTCTGCCTTACACCGATGTGGTAGAACAGAGACGACTGCTGTGTGGCTATCGTCATGTCAACGATGACAACATCAGCGTTGTAGAACAGGTCGAGAATTGCTGTCTCGCCAAAGTCCAGCTTCTGGAAAGGCACATTTTCAAGGCTGGCTCCAACCCTGGAAGAAGATTGATTCACATCTTGGACAATTGTTGTGTTTTTATTACTCAAGTATTAACTTTTTTACTAATATGGTAGTAGTGCAGTTATGAAAACTTATAAAATTATACAAAAACTTTTGTGTTTATAATTTTTCCAATACGGTAGTACAAACTTTTGCATTCATAATTTTACCAATGCAGTAATAGTTTGGTTATGAAAACTTATAGAAAAATGTTTGTGTTTTTTTAAAGAAATATGAATATAACAGGATTGAAGGAAACATTTATCCTCACTTTTGGCACACTGTTTCCACATCAGCGTAGGCCTTCTTGCGATTGCTCAGCAAGGTGAGGGGGTTGAGGGTCTTCGGGTCCGGGGTCACACCAGCTGCTGTCACCCCAGCAGTGGTCACGTCAATCACGGTGACCACTTTCATGGTGAGTCAACTGAAAGTAATGTAACATCAATGGACTGTTCTGCAACTGTCAGTCATGATCATTTATAACAGTACATTGTCAATTTTAATCTAATGGATTAGGATTATATTGTTAGGTGACAATCTGACCTAGGAAATTCAAACGAAAACATACTTCTTGTTTGTGATAAACCTTGTCACATAAACAAAAGAAAACTTCAGAAATGGGAGGATATTGAAAATTTGCAAAACTATGCATAACCCCTTCCACTTTTATAGTGTGTACATTACAAATTTCATCTCAGGATAAATTGTTTAAACTAGACCACAAAGTAAATTTTTCTTACACATTGTCTTCATTGACTCTTACAAATTTTATGTCAGGGTAACAGTTTACATTTTACTGTGTACAGAAAAAAACATTCAAAGAAACTACATGCAGTGTGCAAACAAGTAGCCAGTGGTCAAATACACAGCCCCTTGGAGTGGCCAATCTTACCAACTGAGCTATCCAGCCTGTTCCAATATACAATCATGCAGCCTATGACACTGTATAGGGGCATGCACATGGTATCAAATTAATGTCTTGGGCTACTATTACATGTGTCTGTTAAATTGACGGATGGCTTTCCGTAAAAAATCGCTCAACAAAGAAATCATTGGGTCTATTACATGTACGCATTTGCTATCTGTTTACGGACAGTGAGCAATTTTTTACGGATTACGGAAGAAGAAATTCAATGTTTACATGGTTATCTATGAGGCTGAGGGATTTTAAACGCATGAGTTTACAGACACATGTTATAAGTACCATGCGTTTTGACGGACACCTTTCGTATGGCTATCCGTCAACTTACGGACACATGTAATAGCGGCCTTAATGTGTTGTAAATTTGTAATTTCATTAAAACTTTCAGTATCAATGTTAAATGTTAAACTCCAGTAAAGGTTATAATATATATTTTTTATTTAGTTACATTTCTATTTTCACTCTTGTGAAAACAGCCACTCAAAGAAAAACTTATGGGGAATATAGACAAAGAAAAACTTACGGGAAATATAGACATTTTAACTCACCCAGACAACCCCTCACATGCAAATTTTAAATGAGTGGAAAAACCCTCACTAACCGTTTCACCAACAAAAAAAGTCCAGAATTTTGTTGATGCTCAGATGTCAGTTGTATTTTAGCAACCAACCATAAAATGCATAGCTGTAAACATTCCTAACATTATTTCCATTACCTGGTCAAAACATTTGACACCATTTAAATCAACAGTGTCCATACTATTTATTATTTGTGTGGGTCAAAAGTTGTAATCAAAACATTTTAACAAGCAGTCAGATACAATCATGCATTCATGTTTTTTAGTATATCATAAATTTCAATGTCAAAACATGCAAAGCACATTCATTTAGGCGAGAAACACAAACGTACACTGTTTTATCCACAAAATCCTGTACATTTTTAGTGAAACTGTGAGTAATTTCAGAAGGTTCACTTACACAGATGTGAAAGCAATTTTTGTTAACACATACCCGCTCTTAACTGATCTGCACTACATGAATGTATTACTCCCTGAACGAGCACGTTATACACTTCATCCTATTTAAATTACTGCAAGAATAGTGACAGTTATGGCAATACATCATATGCAGTGAGGTGTTTTGACAATCTGTGTTTACACATGGAGTTCTAATTCAAATGCCCCACAATGATATTTAAATGTATGGTATAGGCATCGTTTAAATAAAATATGATTTATGTGTCTGACATGGAAAGACACAAGAACTTTACTGTATACAGCAGTCTTATATTCTTCAGCATACTTTGGAACTAGCCTGGCATCTGCCTGGTCAAGGGGCTTCCCCTTTTAGTATCGAAATATATATGAATGATTGGAGAGATAACACTTTTTAATGATAATCAAACAGCTTGCCATTGCATACAGTAACCGTACATTCAAAAACTACTCGATTATAACATAAGTTACACATGCCAGTTAACACTGGTTTAACGAGTCAATCGGTGCACGTCTCGGACTCATTCAGAACTTGGCCTACTTTCTACCCATGCAATTCCAAAACCATGCACAGTTGCATTAACATTCAACTCCCGTTGGATAAGCTAATGACTTACACGTTTGCTTCCAAAACAAACAGAAGTGATGCATGATCTTTGCCTCGGAAAAACTTGAAAATTCTGCTCTGACAGGTGCAAATAGTTGTTTTCGTGAAAGGGTCAAGGTCGTTATTCAAAATGACGCAAATTGATTTTTTATTGATAAAGATCTATAAATAAGTCAAGTGAAACGCTAAAAACTTTTTAATAAACATAATTACTAGTTATAAATACAATTTAGTATTTTTTTAGACATTTAAAAAAATATTCAGTACATATTTATATTTGTACGGCAGCGTTTTTAAGTAAAGTACTGCCGTACTGTACAGAATAGTTTAAAATGAGAACTTTACGGGTGCTTATAACAATTCATTGTAATGCGTTTTAATAAATACACTTTTAATTTCTTCGAAAATTAGATTATTTGCACTATTATGTAGCTATGAGTCTACTGTACGTTTATTTAATTCACATAATTTGTTAAAATATACTACAGAAAACCGTGAATTAAACCAGAGCCTTTATAGTAAAAACGGCGTATTATAATTGTTTTATAGTGGTAGTCAACAATTTTAAACCCAAACAATAATAATTGATTAAGATTAATCCCTCACCCAAACCGCTTTTAAAATTACACCGATTTATTACAACTGCAAAACCGTTTTGATTTTATCACAAAACTGAATGTAGAACGCACAACGAAATGTATAACCTACATGTCCAACCAAGATACACTTGGCTAAATCTGTGTGGGTACTGCCGGTATCTTGAACGGTCGATTAAACATCCTGTGTTCTAGATTTTGCCCTGCCTTGGGTGTATTTTGCTTAATGTGAGAGGGTGCATTTGAACGGGTTTAGACATTGACAGTGGTCTTCCGGCGTTCTGTCTGCTTTCAAACCGTCTTGCGTGCAAGGCACTGCATTTTTATTGCTGAGAATGGCAGGCGGAATATCGTTTGAGGTTTCTCCCGACTATGGGTGGGTTGTACTCGTCGTGTCGTCCACAATCTTTCTCTTTATGTGGCTCGGAGTGAAAGTAGGGCAGGCCAGGAAAAAGTATAAGGTTGAAGTAAGTCACTAGATTTTTTTTTGTCTGTAAAATAGAGAAGATTGATCGAATTACTTTTAAACATTAAAATTAACGGTTAATTGCATTAGTAAGTAATGTACGTAAAGTGTTATCTAGAGCATTCGAAATAAAAGTTCAACGCATTTCTATTTTGTTCTTGACTGTAATTTTACCAATGTCTGCTTTCTATTTTGGCTTTATTGTACTTTTACCAATGTTTGCAGTACCCCCGGATGTACATTGAGCCATACACTCACGTGTTCAACTGTGTGCAGAGGGCTCACCAGAACAGGTGCGGTATTTATGACCCCCGTGATGATTAAATGTAGACAAGGACAGACTACATATATCATTGTATATTTTTATGAGTTAGATCATTATTTAGATATTGTAATTAAATGTTTGTTATAAAACATCGATTTTAAAACTTTAAAAAACTTTTAAAAGTCTCTTTAGGTTGCCGTTAAACCTTGACATATAACCCTACCTTGTACAGCCAACATAAGCAAACTCTGAGGCTGTTATATTCTCTTCAGTCTGGAGAACTACCCACAGTTCCTGGTTCTACTCGTGTTCGCCGGACTTCTGTATCCTGTAAGATTAACCATATTTTGTTGAAGCATCGCGTCTACAGACTGTTATTTGAATTTATAAACCTTACTAAAAATAAAAAAGTATAATATAAGTTGGATCAAATTTACTCTCAGCTTGTTTTTGCGCACACACATTAATGTTAAAATACCCAACGCGCACCGCTAAGTCAGGATGCAAAGTAGACCTATATGTTACATCATTCTACATTTTATAATAATATGCCTGTATGCTATGTACGCTAGAATATACCATCTGTATAACATACGAAAATATAAAATGTCAATGTTTTCTTTCAATATATTACATTTGGTTAAACTTTAATCGGTTTGTTTACAAAATGACGTTTTATACGTTTCCTTCAGAGACTGAGCGCGCTGTGCGGAGCGGTGTGGGTTTTCTCCCGGGTAATGTACGCAATCGGATACTATACCGGTGGTAAGTCTGTACGGATTATGTAATTTTAATTATTTCATATGGGCATCAAAAATGCTAGTAAGAAACTTCTACGAGTGACGTAACCACTCTTGAATTTTCTGTAGTTATGCAGAGCATGCAGAAGTAAAGCGAAAACCGCTAAATACTATTCAACTCAATGCTGACCAACGTCTTGCTTTAAATTGATGTTTCCATGTTATTTATTATTATTGTGGCGTTTTACAACGCTTATTTCACCTTTAAACGGCAACATCTTAGCTTATTACTCGTATGGAATAGAATCCAAAGTAAAAATGACTTTGATTTAGATCATTTTACCTTCCTGCTACATTTTTTTTTTTGTTGTTGTTGTTGTTGTTGTTGTTTTTGGAGAGAGAAAAACAACACAACAACAATCTTATTCTGTGCTGCGTGTCTCGCGAGAAAAGAACTTGATGAAAAAACAACAAGCTTCTCACGATTGTTTTTCATGCTATGAAATTGCCGACATGCTGAGGCATGGAAACATTTCCCATCAATGTGTACTTCGTGATCATAACGCATTTCTTACTAAGACGCAATTTGGCAATTTTGATAAACGTTATTTCTTAATGCTTGTGCAAGCATTGATGAATAACTGTGCATTTATAAATGCGGTGTTTTTACTTTTTCAATTTTAAAATATACAATGTTCTGCACAATATCGTTTCGCCGTTGTTTAGTATTTGTAGTACTAGTACTACGTTATCCAATAAAATATATAGTACAGTATATTTTCATGTATACTAATTGCGTTTTTCAGATCCTAAGAAAAGGATGTACGGAGCGTTCGGCTACCTGGGTCTCTTCACTCTGCTGGGAATCAACATCATGCTGGGGCTGAAAATGACCGGCTTTATCGGCTGGTAGATGACCAATCGTCACATATCGGCCATTTACGTGCTTCCGGAAAATATTTTTTTTTTTCCGAAAATGGCCGAGGTATTCCGTTTGGTAGAAGATATGAAGGACGTTATTTTTCTGCACAGGGCCAGCGATCAACTGCTGAAGTTGTGTGGTGTATTTTAGATTGATGAGTAACCAGAAAAACAGTTGAAAGTTATGAGAATGTTGATATAATGATTTAAATGCGGACAGCTTTTGATCTCAGGTCATTTTAGTTTCTGTTCATTACTCATTGAAAAGTATTTGCTCATTCTTTGGTTCTTTGTTGATTGTGCTAAACTTAAAAACATCGTTTGCATGATGTGCTAAGAATTAAAATTAACACATTTGGAAGCTGAAACCAACATGAAAAAATTGTAACACGTCAGACGAATAAATGAAATAAACACCATTGCTTCATTTACATCTAAAAGATGAAAAAATATATACATGTTTACATGTATTATCATTTGTATAAAAATACATCCTCTGTGTTAATGATACTCAAGTCACCCATGACGGGCACATTTATCAATACCTCTTTGTAGTAACCAACTAACCATCCATTGCTATTATGTTAAATATTCAGTGTATTTATGTTATTGTAACCAGAAGAAGATTATATGAATAGATATAAAGTTTTAAGTGAATATTTGTTGTGTTTTTTCTTGATTTTTTTTTCTTGACAATAATGGAACAAGTGCACGTGTTACATCGGGGACAAGTCTACCATACCCAGCTGCATCTTTTGTGCTTTTCAAAGTTGAATTATAACGCGCACACGCGTTATGTACGATTATATTATATTTTAAATACTAAATAAATATATAATGTCACATATTATTAACATGCATGCGATTTTTTCATTATAATATGATGTTACGAATGATGATATTTGTTTAATGGGTAATGCTAGTTCATAAAATGTTCCATATTGTAAACAACTGAGGAGGGAATCATAACTGTTCAATATGTATTAGTCCTTTCCAAAGTGTGTAATAGTGTTAGGAATATAAATAACTTCATTTTGGAGCACCAGGAGAGGAGTGTTAAAATAAACACTACTTTTCTCATTACATTTTTATTGTCTAAATGTTATACATGTTGTACATTATGGTTTCTCTCGCACTGCATCGTGTTCTATTATACACATTAAGTTTCTAACGACATGGGAATCGAGCGGTGGCAAACATGGTTTATCGCAATGACTCCAGTTTAAGTCTGGTCTCTTGTCCATGGTAACTTTTATTTATTTCTGTAAAGTTATGTAAGTGTTAAGAACTCGCGAAAACCATACTGTTTTAGATCCAAGTTTGCGGGGTTTTTAGTTGACGAAAAATGTTCATTGACCATGGACAAACCGGTATTCTAAAGCTGGCATGGACTTGAAACAGCAATGTTGTTGATCAGCGTAAACGTTTTGACAGAATGTATAAAAGTGTGAACACATACTCGTATGTTTAAATAAAGTGCAGATTATAATACAAAAAACTGATATTACACTTTTGTCAACACGTTGCCCAGAAATCTCTCTCTATATATACATGACACCACTACCTCCAAAAGACAATCATTTGGAATATGGCCACCCGGACCTGTTTTATCATACACAAATATGTTACAGTCGTACAGGCATGCCAATGCTGTGTTATTACAAACCAATGAACAACACATCATGTTAGCGTGACAATTGTGTTTATATCTTACTTGTATTTCCACATCAACAACGTTTCTCACGGCAGGTAATTAATTAATTAATTAATTACCTACATGTGTCCCGGGAAGTCGATACTCTAGAACGGTATTCGATCATTGAACTTTGCAATGGAGATACAACAAAGACCATGTTTTGTGATGTTGGATACGAGCACATGACATCATCATTGTTGTTCCCTGCAAGCTAATTACATGTAGTTAATTCTTGCTCAATGTTCTCCTATTCCAGGAACAAAATAAGTTCTTCATTGAACGATTTCTGTAGCAGTTTCCAATACAAAACCATTTGGCATCTTCATTCAAGGTCATGATTTTATTTTCACAGTCTTACAATGACAAAGCATTAGGGATTTTCCAACAACAAATCCCGTGGGGGCTATGGGCAAATATAAGTTTAACACTCTGGAAATCACGATTACTTACATCTTGGCTTAATATTCTGAGAAGTAAATACTATTGCTCTATAAAGGCAATCTAGGAGTGGCTACTAACTTCGTTTTATATATTGCCAATTCAAGTGCTTATATTGGCAATACAAATGTCAGACAAGGTCATTTCCCTTGACCAACAAAATGAAAAAGGGCAACGTTCTTATGCATGGGTTTATTCAAATACCGTACCAAAGCATGATCAATTCAAACACTTGTTTTCCAATACATGAACTGAAAACATTTGGTATACTGCAGCATGTGTTGCTATCAACCATTTTTAATTTCTGATTTTTAAAATCACATTTCACTGAAGTGCAAATGAAAATATAATATTCCGATCTCCTGTTGTGACTTTTTAATGGCGTACCATTAAAATAATTTAAAATGAAGTTCTCGAACATAAACGAAAGTTTTCTCCCAGAACAACCTTACAATCCTGACAAAGCTGGTTCTCTCAATGTATTGGATGAGTATTGCACAGACACTAATGTTTTACTCTCCTTCAAGTTACGTCAGTTGATTTCTTTTATTATACACAAGTATATCTTAGCGCCTGTCCGCAAATCTCTGAGTATAGATAATGGAATTACTTTAAAATGTACGCTTCCACAGACGTTCAGCACTATATACGTGTTACATGGGTTTCTCAAAATAATTGCTATGGGTAAAGCTCCTACAAAACATATATATTACTGTAGTGGACTTCTAAGATGAACATCCTTATAATCGGTCACAAATTTGGCATTATGTTAAGTATACGAAATGAATTAACATTGCAAAAGGAATTGCCAACTTTCTTGACAATAGTGTGCTCAGCCAAAAAAGTAAAAACACAGCACAACAATGTTAGTTTACATTGACATTCTATAGTTAGATCGTATGCATAATAAGTACTCCGTAGATAACCAAGGAATATATATTCTAGTGTGGTTGTTATGGCTTTACTTATTCGTGTTGCATATCGTACATATTAACATAATTATATTAAATATTTATTATTTTGTGTACACTCGTACCTGAAATGACCCGTTTTACCCGTTTTTCTGTAAACATAAAAACGTTAAGCCAAATCTGTGTGTGAGTCAAAAGAAGTCCTGTCACAGACCTGGGATTGGTGGAAGTGGCACGTGGAAGATAAATGCTACAGTGTGAAACAGTCCGTTAACTGAAGAGATGTTAGAGACTCCCTTTCGGTATATTGCAAAATGTCTCGTCACTTGTGTGTGAACTGACTTGAATATCAAATAAACAAAGCTATCAGGAAACCTTGTAGGCGACATATGTAGATTATTTGTTGATTACAAACAGCGGGATAAGGAAACACAATAAAGCACATTGTTGCAGCCCTATAAATGCCGGCATGCACGGTGCATTTGTTTTATTTAAAAAAAATAATGTAGGAAGATGTGCCATATGTTGTTTTGATGCGAATATATACATTCTTCACTAAAACCCAATTTTTCTTACACAACAACACAAAGTGAGCTTTATTAATTAATGTAGCTATGGCATTTGATGTTTTACTAATCCCACTTGTTGCTTAAAGTTAAACCAAATACAAATACATTACTAGAAAAGCAGATTATATCATGCGCTTGTCGTCTGTTAAAGTATAATGAATGAATATATTAAAATCCATTGTCTTTATCCGCGTAATAAGATTTAACTTTACGAGGACTATTTCAATATTTCATAGGCGAAAACAAGCACAACGTTTGTCTGCTCACAAATGTTATTGTAAGAAATTTGCTGCTCTTTCTGATGTCTTCTTCGTTTGTTTCCTCAATATTTGTTCATATTGACTCATAACGAAACCGGGAGTGCGTATACTTCTCATTTTAGGTTTTATAACAGAATTATTTACGTATTAAAGAATAATATATGCATTTAATCAATAATAATCAACGCAGCTTTCTTTTCAGGAGAACATTTTCAGACGTTAAAGAAATAAAAAATATATCGGCCATTAAAAAGTACATAGGTTATTGAAATGCTTTGTGTGTCCATCGCTGATACTTGTTAGCTTTAAAAATTGCTTGAAGTAACTGACATACAAACAATAACTAATTTATTATAACTCATTTCGAGCGGTGTTTCGACAAGACAGATTGGAACATATGTGAAAGTCTCTTTTAAACGAGACACACCATGTTTTGCAGAAAAAAACTTGTTTTTCCCCCAAAGATATGTTTAATGTTAAAGCAAATAATTTGGCAAATGTAATCCGTACGAGCTGCATGAACGTGTAATTGTAACCAAACACCCCCTACTAAAATTCTAAACAAAGACTGCATGCGCCAATGCTTGATTGCAATAAACACGCATTGTATCTTCTTTCATTTCTTAGTACATTCTAAACACAATGTTGAAATTCATTTTTAAAGAGAGTATGTTTCATACCTAAATACTAAATGCTTCAAACACCAAAACGTGTAGTCTAATCGGCGAGAAAGCCAAACGAAGTCCTGTCGCATATATTGGAATGGTGGAAGTGTAGACCTCTAGAAAGATACACGATCCAGTGCGAAACAGGCCATTGACTTAAGAGATGTTATGGACTCCCTTTCGGTATATTGCATAATGTCTCGGCATTATTCAGTAAACTGCTTTGAATATCAAATAAACATTGCTATCCGGAAACCTTGTAGGCGACATATGTAGATTATTTTGATGATTACAAACAGCGGGGTAAAGAAGAAAAATAAAACACATTGTCGATGAATAATGTATCCCTATAAATAAATATGGTGTAAATAAACTTGTTTTAATTGATAAAGATTGTTGGAAGATGTGCCATATGTCGTATTGTTGTAAATATGTGCATTTTTCACTAAATCGCGTCTTATTTGCACAACAACACAATGTAAGCTTTATTTCAATAAACGTAGCAATGACATTTTCACATTTTTAGTGTGTCGACAAAAACGCCTGTGATAAACAAAAACAGGTCAGACAAAAAACTATTCTATAAAACTGTTCTATATTATATACAGATGAGGAGGGAATCATAACTGCTCAATGTCATAGTGTTAGGAATATTATTAAATTAATTTGTAGTAAGAGAAGACGAGTGCTAAAGAAAACACTACTTTTCTCATTTTTTATTATCTAAATGTTCTACATTATGGTTTCTCTCTAACTGCATCGTGTTTCATTATACAATTTTAGTTTCTAACGACATTGGACAAGAAAATGGAATCGAGCGGTGGAAAACATTGGTTCATTGCAATGACTCGAGTATCTTGTCCCTGGTAACTTTTATATATTTCTGTATGGTTACATAAGTGTTAAAGACGTGAAAACGTTACTTTTTAAGATCCTAGTTGGCGGGGTTTTTAGTTGACGAAAATTATTCATAGACCATGGCCACACCAGTAATTCTAAAGCTGGCATGGATAAGAACCAGCAATGTTGTTGATCAGCGTACACGTTTTGTATAATAGTGTGAATACGTACTCGTATGTTTAAATAAAGTGCAGATTATAATACAAAAAACTTGTTGATATTACACTTTTGTTAGCACGTTGGCCAAAGATCTATATATACGTATATAACATGACGCCACTACCTCCATAAGACAATGATTTGGAATATGGCCACCCGGACCTGTTTTATCATACACAAATATGTTACAGTCGTACAGTCATGCCAATGCTGTGTTATTACAAACCAATGAACGACAAATCATGTTAGCGAGACAAGTGCGTTTATATCTTACTTGTATTCTACATTAACAACGTTTCTCACGGCAGGTAATTAATTGATTAATTACCTACATGGGTCCAGGGAAGTCGATATTCTAGAACGGTATTCGATCATTGAACTTTGCAATGGAGATACAACAAAGAGAACCATGTTTTGTGATGTTGGATACGAGCAGATGACATCATCGTTGTTGTTCCCTGAGAGCTAACTAGTTATTTCTTACTCAATGTTCTCCTATTTTAGAAACAATTTTTTTCATCAAACGGTTTCTGTAGCAGTTTCCATTATAAAACCATTTGACATCTTCATTCAAGGTAATGATTTTATTTTCACAGACTTACAATGACGAAGAATTCGGGATTTTTCAACGAATCCCGTGGGGGCTATGGACAAATAGAAGCTTAACATTCTGGAAAACACGAATACTTACATACTGGCTTTATATTCTGAGAAGGAAATAATATTGTTTTTCAAAGTCAAAACAGGAGAGACTGCCAACTTTATTTAAAATACTGCCAATTCAAGTGCTCATATTAGCAAAACAAATGTCAGACTAGGTCACATCCGTTGACCAACAAAATGAAAAAGGCCAACGTAATACTGCATGTGTTTGTTCAATTACCAACGTATGATCAATGCAAACACTGGTTTTTACAATACATGAACATAAAAAAAATATTATGTAGCAGCACGTGTTTCAGTTAACAATTTGTTAATTACTGATTAAAACCACATTTCACTGAAGTGCATATAAAACGATATTCGGAATATCTCCAGGCGTTATATATTTTAATAGCGTACCGTTAAAGTAATGTTAAATGAAGTTCTCGAACTTAAACGAAAGTTTGTTGGAACAAATTTCCCCACAGAACAATCTGGCAATCCTATCAAATCCGGTTCTTTCAATGTAAAGGATGAATTTTACACAGACATTATTGTTTTCTTCTCCATCAATTTACGTCAGTTGATTTCTTTTATTACACACACAAGTATATCTTAGCGCCTGTCCGCAAATCCCTGAGTATAGATAATGGAATTACTTAAAACTGTACGCTTCCACTAAAATTCAGCACTATATATGGGTTACATGGGTTTCTCAAAATAATTGCTATGGGTAAAGCTCCTACAAAACATACACATATAAATATTTTACTGTAGTGGACTTCTAAGATAAATGCATTAAATATGCTAGGTCTGTATCTTGATACCCTTATTATTGGTCACAAATTTGGCATTATGTTAAGTATACGAACTGAATTAACATAAAATTATTTGTTAATTACAAACAGCGGGATGAGGAAACACAATATAGCACATTGTTGTAGCCCTTTAAATGTCGGCGTGCACATTGAAAAGAAATGTATACTTCAAATAAAAATAATGTTTGATGACGTGTCGTATGTGGTATTGTTGTAAATATATACATTCTTTACTAAAACCCAACGTTTTTACGCAACAACACAAAGTTAGCTTTATTTCAATTAACTGAGCTTTGGTATTTTAACTTAAATTGATGATTTACTAATTCCATTTGCTGCTTAAAGTTAAACCAAATGCAAATACATTACTAGAAAAGTAGATACTGTCATGTATTTACCTACTGTTAAAACATAATGAATGAATATATTAATATCTATTTTCTTCATCTGTGTAATAAGATTTGTCTTTACGAGGACTAACTCAGTATTTGGTTGGCGAACGCAATCACATTATAACTATGCTAACGAATGTTGTTGTAACAGCTTTGCTGCTCTTCCTGATGTCTTCTCCGATTGCCTTCACACTATTTGTTTATATTGAATTATAACCAAACCGGAATTGGGTATGTTTCTAATTTAAGGTTTATAATAGAATCATTTACGTATTAAAGAATCACATGTGCATTTAATCAATAGTAATCAGCGCGGTTATCTTTTTCAGGGGGAGTTTTCAGACATTCAAGAAATATCTGTTATTGACATTATGTGTTTGTGACAAAACTAGGAAGACATATACTAAAACATGAAGGAACAAAATAATTTTCTTTAACAATTATAGATCTAATTATATTTCGGACACATCGGGCTTCTTTAACAAACGTAGACAATTCATAATCACATTCCTATTTTATGAATTTAACACAAACGTATGTCTATATTATTGATGGGTCATTTAAAAACAATGTATGTTTACTTTTTATATTTTAATGGACATACAGTGAAACACACCTTTACCGAGTTAGTGACAATACTAAACCTACTTAGTTTTTCTATGGAAACTCTTCTTTATATAAACGCTTGCATTCGTGACAATGTGTCCAGACTTAATAAACGTTTTAGTCAATAAATCTGGAACCAATTCGTCGAAAGTGTTTACTGGATCCCAGCCAAACTACG